>MDTC01012121.1_pt1 | contig 41036 bp, 34 predicted proteins | sample 811181 | NCBI WGS metagenome assembly MDTC01 (sample SAMN05326644, study PRJNA326480) | marine metagenome | isolation source: seawater | place: Pacific Ocean: North | collected 2011
GTTCATTAGAACCAAACAAACTTGCTAACTTTATTATCACATCTGGAGACATCTTTGAAGACGGTGAAATTTATGAAAATTGGACTCTTGGTCAAAAGAATATTGTAAATAAAAAAAAACCTATCGATTATCGAGGCTATTATTCATTCATTTCATCAGAATATGATAATGAATTTATTGAGATTTCTGGAACGAAAAAAAACCCGAAGTTTATTTTCACATCAGTTGATTCTTCAACTTTAGAAATAAAATTTTACGATGACAAAATAAATTTCTATACTAATGATAATAATTTTAGAGCAATAGGAAGATTTTCTAATGACACTATTTTAGGCAGATACAAAAATCAGGATGGAGAATATTTTGATTTTATTATGAAATTAGACTCTATATACAACCACGAGATATTAGTTAAAGATACAAATAATCTTAATCCTAATGCTCCAGAAATATGGTTTCCAAATAAATCTTTTGGCTTCAAAAAAAAACCTTCTCAAAAAAATATTTTATTTAAAAATGCAACTGTTTGGACAAATGAACAGGAAGGTATATTAGACAGTTGTGATGTGGCAATTTCTAATGGAAAAATAATTGGAGTTGGGGTTAATCTAAATGCAAAAGAGTGTTTTGAAAATCTAATCTACGACACATTTGACGCAACAGGTTTACACCTAACATCAGGAATAATTGATGAACATTCACATATTGCTATTAGCAAAGGGGTAAATGAAGGAAGTGAAGCGGTTTCTTCAGAAGTAAGAATAGGTGATGTTATTAATCCAAATGATCATAATATTTACAGACAATTAGCTGGAGGCACAGTAGTTTCGCAATTGCTACATGGATCTGCTAATCCTATTGGGGGGCAGTCTGCAATTATTAAATTAAGATGGGGTTCAAATGCAGAAGAAATGAAAATTAAAGAAGCAAAAAGCTACATAAAATTTGCATTAGGAGAAAATGTAAAACAAAGCAATTGGGGAGATTTTGAAAGAACAAGATTTCCTCAAACAAGAATGGGTGTGGAACAAGTCTTTTATGATGCTTTTTACCGAGCAAAAGAATACAAAAATAGTTGGGAAAAATATAATTCATTAAGTTACATCGAAAAACAAAAAACAATCCCTCCTAGAGAAGATTTAGAACTTGATGCAATTGTTGAAATTCTGGATTCTAAACGATTTATCACCTGTCATTCTTATGTTCAATCTGAAATTAATATGCTAATGCACGTAGCAGATTCTATGGGTTTTAAAGTAAATACATTTACACACATATTAGAAGGGTACAAAGTTGCTGATAAAATGAAAAAACATGGAGCTGGAGGTTCAACATTCTCTGATTGGTGGGCATACAAGTTTGAAGTTAATGAAGCTATTCCTTATAATGCAACTCTCTTAAATAATGCTGGCGTAGTTACAGCAATAAATTCTGATGACGCTGAAATGGGTAGAAGATTAAATCAAGAGGCAGCTAAAGCTGTTAAATACGGAGGAACTTCAGAAGAGGATGCATGGAAAATGATTACGTTAAATCCTGCTAAACTTTTAAGACTTGATGATAGAATGGGATCAATTAAAATTGGAAAAGATGCAGATATAGTTCTCTGGTCCAAAAATCCACTATCGGTGTACTCTAAGGTTCTTCAAACATATGTAGATGGCAAACTATTATTTGATTTAGATAGCAGTGATCTTTTGTTCAAGAGAGATCAAGATGAGAGAATGAGAATAATTAAATTAATGAGTATGGACAAAACAGCTAACAAAAGAAAACCACTCCCAACATTTGATATTTTGTATCATTGTGATACTGAATTAGATAACGAACATCATCATGAACACTAAGATCACCTCTTTTATATTTGCTCTAATTTTTTCTTTTTCTGCTATTGCTCAAAAATCAATTTTATTTTTAGGTGGGATTGCTCATCTAGGTAATGGAGAGGTTATTAAAAATTCTGCAATTAGTATAACAAATGGTAAATTTGACTTAGTAGCTGATGCTACTAATATTAGAATTGATCCAAGTGCTTTTGACACTATATACAAAATATACAATAAGCATATTTATCCATCCTTTATTGTTCCAAATACAACTTTAGGCATCACAGAAATTGATGCAGTTAGAGCCTCAAATGACTTTAGAGAAGTTGGTACTATGAATCCAAATATTAGATCTTTGATTGCTTATAATACAGACTCTAAACTAATCAAAACAATTAGAACAAATGGAGTATTAATTGCCCAAGTTACTCCAAGAGGAGGGTTGATTTCTGGTCAGTCTTCAATTATGTATTTAGATGGAAATAACTGGCAAGATGCAGAACTAAAATCTGATGATGGTATTCACATTAATTGGCCAAGTTCATACTATAAAACTGGCTGGTGGGGAGAGCCTGGACAAAACAAAAAAAACTCACAGTATAATAGTAAAATTAGTGAGTTAGATTATGTGTTTTCTAAAGCTAGATCATATTATTTAAATTCTAAAATCATAGATTTAAAAATGGAAAGTATGAAAGGAATTTTTAGTGGAGATAAAAATTTGTACCTACATGCGAATATTTCAAGTGATATTCAAGATGCCATTTATTTTGCAAAAAAATATAATGTAAAAAATATAGTTATTGTAGGTGGAGAAGATGCTTTGGGAGCAAAAAAAATATTAAATAAATATAATATTCCCGTAATTCTAAACAGGGTACATAGATTACCCAATTCACAAGATGGCCATATACATCAACCTTTTACTCAAGCAAAAAAATTACAAGATGCTAATGTCTTGTTTTGCCTAAGTTATGAAGGAGACATGGAAGCAATGGGGGCAAGAAATTTATCCTTTACGGCAGGAACAACAGTAGCTTATGGGCAAGAATACGAAAAAGCTGTTCAATCTATAACTTTAAATACAGCAAAAATCCTCAAAATAGATCATTTAGTTGGCTCGATATCAAAAGGGAAAAATGCATGTTTTTTTATTAGTAGTGGAGATGCTTTAGACATGACAACTAATAACGTTCAAAGAGCATTTATAAATGGGAAAGAAATTGATTTAAGTAATCACCAAAAAGAATTGTACAGAAAATATAAAAAGTAACCTTTTTTACTTGTAACCTATATTTTTTCTTACTCTTGATAAAACACTTGCTGCTATTTTACGAGCTTTTACAGCTCCATCTAACAATTCCTGTTCTATTAAGTCTAAATTTGACATATAATAATTAAATTTTTCTCTTTGATCTTTATATTTCGAACATATTAAATCAAATAAGCGATTTTTAGCAGAACCATATCCAATACCTCCTGCGGCATATTGATCTTTCAATAGCTTTGTTTCTTCATTAGAAGCTAATAAATTATATAATTTAAATACAGTACATGAGTTTGGGTCTTTTGGCTCATCAATCGATAAAGAATCAGTTTTAATACTCATTATTTGCTTTTTCAGCTTTTTATCAGAAAGAAAAATATCTATTACATTATTGTACGATTTACTCATTTTTTGACCATCCGTTCCTGGAATGATCATAACTTTTTCATCAATCATATGTTCGGGAAGAATAAAGGTTTTAGGGTATATATGATTAAATCGACTTGCTAAATCACGAGTTATTTCTAAATGCTGAACTTGATCTTTACCTACAGGCACAATATCAGCATCGTAAAGTAAAATATCAGATGCCATTAACACTGGGTATGTGAATAGACCAGCGGAAATGTCATTAATTTTTTCTATTTTATCTTTGAAGGAATGGGCTAGCTGTAGACGATTGAATTTAGCTATACAATTTAAATACCAACTAAGCTCACAAACCTCTGTCACATCTGATTGTCGATAAAACAAGTTTCTCTTAGTATTAAAGCCAAAAGCTAGCCATGCTGCAGCAGTTGCATAAGTATTATTTTTCAGTTGAGTACTATCTCTTACTGTAGTAAACGAATGTAAATCAGCTATAAAGAATAAACTTTCATTTTTTGACTGTTTAGATAAATTTATAGCTGGCTGAATAGCTCCAAGTATATTACCTAAATGAGGTCTTCCAGTGCTTTGTATTCCTGTTAATATTCTTGCCATTTTTATTTAAATTAATTAATGTAAAAATAGGTTTTTTTTAACTTTGCAAGGTGAAATGGATTGGTTATGTTTTAAGCTCATTGTGGAGATTATGGTTTTTTATCGTTTTTACCTGTATGTTCTTCATGTTCTTGCCTTTCTTATTTTACTTCACTGCCATAGATAAAAATCAAAGAGCAGTGTGCCATATAGCCAGATACTGGAGTAAAGGGACAATATGGTTTTCTTTTATTTTTCCACTGGTTGAATACGAACAAAAATTTGACAAAGAAAAAACATATATATTCTGTGCTAATCATGTTTCAGCTTTAGATATTCCACTAATATTATCAGTAATTAACGCGCCTATTCAATATATTGGCAAAGCTGAAATAAGCAAAATTCCCTTATTTGGTTTCTTTTTTAAAAATAATTCAGTAGTCGTAAACAGAAAAAATAAAAGAGACTCGTATGATGCATTTTTAAATGCAAAAAAAAGATTAGATTGCGGAATAAATATGTGTATTTTCCCTGAAGGAGGAATTCCCAATCCAAATATTTTCTTAAAAAATTTTAAAAATGGTCCTTTTAGGTTAGCTGTTGAGCAAGAAGTGAGTATTATACCTATTTCACTTCCTGATAACAAAAAAATATTTCCTCAAGAATACTTTAAAGGACATCCAGGTTTTGTTAAAATAAAAGTACATTCAGCAATAAATCCTAAAAATTTTAATAATAGCTTTCAAGAAATTAAAGAAATTACGTATAACACTATATTTACACAACTCAAAAAACATGAAAAAAAAAATAAAAGTAAATAGCAAGTTAATCAATAAAATTTCTAGTCTTTCAAAATTAAATTTTGATGCTAAGGGAAAAAAGAAGATAAGCTCAGATTTTGAAAAAATGCTTGAGTTTATATCTATAATTTCAAAAACAGATACAAAAAATATTCTTCCATTAACACATATTAGCGAAGAAGTAAATGTGACTAGAAATGATAAAGTAAGTAATGAACTGTCAAAAAAAGATGCTTTAAAAAACTCACCAAAAAAAGACTCAGATTATTTTAAGGTTCCAACTATTTTAAAAAAATAACAAACTATACAAATCTAATATTAACTCTTTATTTATTAATAAACAATTAAAATCATTATTACTAACTAATACTATCTTGTAATAAATACAATCACATGAGTTAATTCTGACGTAAAGTTACCATTTTACTATTTATATCAAGATAAGATTTAACTCCTAACTTAACAGCATAATTATTCTTTATGTGACCTATTGGAAAATTATAACACACTGGAAAGCTATACTTCTTTAAATGCGTATCAATTATTTCGTATGCTGTCTGTCCAAATGGAATTTCATTGTCTTTCATATCAGACATTGATCCAACTATTACCGCCTTTAAATGTTTAAATTTTCCATTTCTAGAAAGATTATACATCATTCTATCAATATGATATAAATATTCGTCTAAATCTTCGATTAATAATATTTTCCCCTTTGTACAAATGTCAGATTTAGAGCCCAATAAAGAATATATAATTGATAAGTTACCTCCAACTATTTCACCAGTAACTTGACCTTTTCGATTTAATAAATAAGGCTTTATTTTTATCAAATTTTCTTTTCCAAATAAGACATTTTTTAACGATTTTATAGAATTTTTTGTATTGCTATGAAAATTAATTGGCATTGTAGAATGGACAGAAGCTAGACCAAAATTATTTAAATGTGAATGCAATACAGTAATATCACTGTATCCCACAAGCCATTTTGTATAAAATTTTAACTGATCAAAAAATAAATTATCGATAATTTGAACTGTGCCATAACCTCCTCGAGCAAAAAATATTGCCTTTATCGTATCACAATTTATCATTTTTTGTAAATCGGAAGTTCTTTGTTGAATTGTACCGGAAAACTGATGAAACTCTTCAAACAAAAAATCACCTAAACAAACTTTTAATCCCCATGATTCAAAGAGAAGAATTGCGGGATTAATCTCTTCTTTTGTAATTTTTCGAGCTGTTGAAAGAATCCCAATAGTATCACCAGATTTAAGTTTTTTAGGTATTTTCAATTTAAAAAAAAATTTAGTTATTATATAGTTATCTTTGCTAAAATAAAACTATTTGAAGAAAACAATGAAGAAAAAAAGATATACTATTACATCTGCATTACTTTATGCTAATGGGCCTATTCATATAGGTCATCTTGCTGGAGCATACTTGCCAGCTGATATATATGTTAGGTATCTGAAAAACATTGGGCATGATGTTGCTTTTATCTGCGGCTCTGATGAACATGGAGCCGCAATAACACTTCAAGCAAAAAAAGAAGGATGTTCTCCGAAAGATATTATCGATAAATATCATAATTTAAATAAGAAATCCTTTGAACAGTTTGGGATAAATTTTAGTATATATCATAGAACATCTGAAAAAATACATCATGAAACGGCTATAGATTTCTTTAAAAAACTTAACTTAAAACAAGTTTTTACTCAAAAAAAGAGCTCTCAATTTTATGATGCTAAAAATAAGCAATTTCTTGCAGATAGATATATCTTTGGTCAGTGCCCTAAATGTGGATATCAGCATGCTTACGGAGATCAATGTGAAAGTTGTGGATCTACATTAAGTCCAGAAGAGTTAGTAGATCCTAAATCGAAACTAAGTGGTGACATGCCAATAAAAAAAGACACCAAACACTGGTATTTACCAATGCAAAAGCATGAGTCCTGGCTTAAAAAATGGATTGATAATGGAGAGGTCAATAATAAAATTTTACACTCACCTAAAGAATGGAAAGACCAAGTTATTGGTCAATGTAAATCTTGGCTAAATTCAGGCCTAAGAGAGCGTGCTATGACAAGAGATCTTGATTGGGGAGTGAAAGTTCCAGTTGAAAATTCAGAGGGAAAGGTTTTATATGTATGGTTAGATGCCCCTATTGGATATATTTCTGCAACAAAAAAATGGGCTAAAGAAAATAATAGAGACTGGAAAGATTTCTGGCAAGATTCCAATACTGATTTAATTCACTTTATAGGAAAAGACAATATCGTATTTCACACTATCATTTTCCCAATTATTTTACATGAAATGGAACATTATATTTTGCCTAAGAACGTTCCGGCAAATGAATTTCTTAATTTAGAAGGGAAAAAACTATCTACATCAAGAAATTGGGCAATATGGCTACATGAATTCTTAGAAGATTTTAGTGATCAACAAGATGCTTTAAGATATGTTCTTTGTTCAATTGCTCCTGAAAATAAAGACGCAGACTTCACATGGTTTGATTTTCAAGCACGGATAAATAATGAGCTTGTCGCAATCTATGGTAACTTTGTTAATAGAGTTTTAGTTCTCACAAATAAATATTGGGATGGAATTGTTCCCCAAAAAAATACTTTAACTGATCTTGACAATTCTGTTCTTAAGAAAGTTGCCGAATTTCCTGATAAAATTGGCAGCTATATTCAAGAGTTTAAATTTAAAAAAGCACTAAGTGAAATGATGAATTTAGCTAGGTTGGGAAACAAATATTTGGCAGAGACAGAACCATGGAAGCTAGTTAAAACTGAGCCGAAAAAAACAGAGACAATAATGAATATCGGAATACAAATCACCGCTACACTTTCAATAGTTTCAGGGCCATTTTTGCCATTTACGTCTGCAAAATTACAGGATGCATTAAAAATCAAAAATATTAACTGGAAGGATTCCGGAAAAGAGATACTTAGAAAAAATAATAAGATTAATTTAATTAAACCTTTATTTAAAAAAATTGAAGACAATGAAATAAAAAAACAATTAAAAAAATTAAACTTATAATTATGAAAAAAATGCTTATTCTTTTAGTAAACTTACTTTTTGTATGCAATTTATCATCTCAATGTAACGGTAGGTATCAGACTGAGATATTTAATAATGTTGATGTTACAACAATTAACTATTCAGATATTTATTTGGATAACAAACACTCTATGGATGTATATACTCCGGTTGGAGATACTATATCAAATAGACCATTAATTTTATATATGCACGGAGGATCTTTTTATGCGGGTAGTAAGTCTATGACAGACTGCATAGATTTTTGTGAAACTATGGCAAAAAAGGCTATGTAACCGCTTCCCTTAATTACAGACTCGCCAATATTTTTTCCTTTTTATCTAGCCATGAAACTCAATACGAAACAGTATTGAAAGCAGTTTCTGATGTTAAAGCTACAATAAGATTTTTCAGAAAGGATTTTAATTCTGGAAATAATTATGGGATTGATCCAACAACAATATTTGTTGGAGGGTATTCATCTGGTGCTGTAATTGCAATTCATCTTGCATATATCGATTCATTAAATGATTTGCCTACAAGCCCAATTAATGTACAATCAATTGTAAATAACATAAGTGGTACGTATGGACTAATAGGTGATGCTGGAAATTATGGATACTCAGATGAAGTTAGTGGTATTATTAGCATTGGTGGAGGGATTAATGATCTTTCATGGATAGACGAAAATGATGAACCAATTGTTAGCATTCAGGGAACAGAGGACCTAACAGTAAACTATAATTGTGGGCCAGGCATAAATAACCCGCTTGTTCTTAATCTTTGTGGGGCAGGAGAAATTCATCCTATTGCAAATACTAAAGGAATAATTAATCAACATTTAGCGTTTATTGGAGAAGATCATTCTTGGCCTGCATATGGCAATAATAATCCTAAATTTATTCAAGCTCTAGATTTTACAACTAATTTTCTTTTCCCTCTACTCCCTTGTAACAATATTACAACTATTTTTGATCATAAAAACAATAAATCTGTGGTTGAAGTCGTTGATTTACTAGGCAGAAAAAGTGATAAGGCGAAAAACAAATCATTGTTTTTTATTAATTCAGATGGAACAGTAAATCATAAAATTATTATTGAATAAAATACTTGTACTTTTGTTTAAAGAATGATTTATTATATTGGTAATACTAATACCAAAATTTACTATGAAGAAAAAAGAATATTCCGATAAAAAAACAAATCCAATAAAAAATATAGAAAAGATTAGATTAAATAAGTTTATTTCTAACTCTGGTATTTGTAGTAGAAGAGAGGCAGATAAATTTATCAAAGCAGGTGTAGTAACTGTAAATGGAATCGGAATCACTGAACTAGGATACAAAGTTAATTTAAGTGACGTTGTTAAGTTTAATGACCAAAAAATAAATACTGAACAACATAGATATGTTTTGCTAAATAAACCCAAGAATTATTGCTGTAAATTAGTTAACAATGAGATCAACTCTGCTATGAATTTAGTAAAATTATCATGCCAAGAAAAAATATATCCAACAGATAAGTTGTCAAAATCTGATACTGGACTAATAATTTTTACAAATGATAATCTACTGTTAAGAAAAATGAAAAACAAAAGATTAAAAACAATTTATCATATCAATCTTTCAAAAAATCTGAAGCAAGAAGATTTAGAAAAAATTCGCGGCGGAATATTTATAAACGAAAAAAAAATCAAAGCTAAATCAGTATCTTATATTGGCAGGAATAAAGATGAAATTGGGATCGAATTAAACATTGGAAGCATTAAACACGTTAAAAATATATTTAAAATACTAAACTATGAGATAAAAAAGACTGATCGTGTTTTCTTGGCAGGTCTAACAAAAAAAAATCTGCCAAGAAAAAACTTTAGACATTTATCTAAGAGCGAAGTTAATATACTCATGAGATTATAATTGTTAAAATACAAGATGCATCAAAAAATTAAATTTTTTCTAAAAATATTCTTCGGTCTCATAGCATCCATAGTATTAGTTGTTTTTGTTTTAGTCACCTTTTTTACTGAAGATATTGAGAGAAAAGTCGTCAGTATGATTAATGAAAAATTAGAAAGCCCATTACTCTTAGAGGATGTTGATTTTACCATTTATGATAATTTTCCAACTGCAGCTGTAAGAATAAAAAACCTCTTTATTAAAGAATCTAAAGGATTTCAAGATGACACATTACTTTATGCAAAAAAAGCATATGTAGAAATTAGTTTAAAAGATATTTGGGACAAAAAATATACATTAGAAAAAATTATTATTGAAAATGGAAAAATAAATTTGAAATATGATTCCACTAAAAACAATTTTCAAATTTTTAAAAAAACCAGAGACCAAAAAAATCAACTAGACTTGAAAGATATTTCAATAATTAATACGGATTTGTCCATTCATAAAGAAAATAATTTAAATTTAAAATGGAAAATAGAAAGTTCCAAGATAAATATGGGCCATAATAAATTTAATATAAATTTAATTGGCACATCTAATAGATTACATGTAGATTCCACGAACTATCTTAACGAGAAAAAAATTAACTTAAAAAGTACTGTTCAAATTTCTAAGAATTATTTTAAGTTTTCAGAAACAAAAATTAAAATTGATAATACTTCTTGCTCAATAAATGGAGAGATTAAAAATGGGAATTACAAAACATATATTGATTTAAAGAAACAAGGTATTAAAGATATTTTTGAGCTCTTGCCTTTAAAAAATCAAAAGGAATTTTCTTTTTTTAATGCAGATGGAAATATATCAATCAATGGAAGCGTCATACTAGATTTAGACTCATCTAATGTCCCGTCAATTAATTTTAAATACTTAATTTCAAATGGTAGTTTTGAGATAAAATCAAATAAATTTAAACTTAGTGAGATTTTCACTGAAGGCAACATAAATAATGGAAAAGAAAATAGTTTTGAATCAACAGAAATAACGGCAGTTAATTTGAAAGCAAAAATTAAAAATGGATATATAGATGGTTCGTTTAGCTTAAATAATTTAAACAAAAATTATTTTTCATCTAATTTTAAATCCAGTTGGGACCTAAACTACTTAAATCGACAGTTTAAAAAATCAAACTTTAAATCTATTACTGGAAAGTTAATTGCTAAAACCAACTACAATGGTATTATACCAAAACATAATACTATTAAAAAAATGTTACTACACTCTCAACATAATTCAGACATTGAATTAAAAGATGTAGAGTTTAAATATCTAAATTCTCCTTTAAAATTTACAATAAATAATGCTAATTGTAAAGTGTCTGACAAAGTTGTTAATGTTTATTCATCTAGTTTTACAATTTCTGAATCTGACTTTAAATACGAAGGTAAGATTAATGATCTTTTATCATATCTTTTTGATGAAGCTAAAAGTATAACAACATTCGGATCAATACAATCAAACTACTCTAACTTAAATGAGCTTATGACGATAAGCGATTTATCTAAAAACAAAGAATCTAGTGAAAAAATTATGCCTAATTGGCTCGATTCAAAAACAAATATTAAAATCAAAAATATTTCTTACGATAATTTTCTTGCATCAAACGTAATTGGAAATTTAATATATAAAGACAATTTATTAAGTTCTAGTAATCTTAATGCAGAATGTCTAGACGGATATCTTTCTGGCGGCTTCAGCCTTAATGAATACAAAGAAGGTCACCTAAAATTGAATTCTGATTTAAACTTGAAAAATATTAACATAAGAAATAGCTTTACATCATTCAATAATTTTGGACAGGATTTTATTCAAGAACAACACATAAAAGGCGTTGGTTCTGCTGAACTATCAATTGAGTCTTATTGGAAACCAAATTATATCCTAGACAAAAAAAAGTTAAGTGTCTCCTCCAGTTTATCCATAGAAAAAGGAGAGCTTATTGACTTTAAACCTTTGGAGAATTTATCTTCATATATTAGTCTAAATGAACTTAAACATATTAAATTCTCTAAATTAGAAAATAATATTAATGTAATGAATGAATTAATTATTATCCCTACAATGGAAGTCAAATCATCTGCTCTATCTATATTACTTTCTGGGACCCACTCGTTCAATCAAGAAATAGATTATGAAATCACATTACTTCTTTCAGAAATTTTATCAAAAGATTTTAGAAAAGAAAACACCAATATAACTGAATTTGGAGAGGAAAAGAAAGATGGCAAAAGTTATAATACTGTTTATTTTAAAATGAATGGAACAACTGAAAATCCCAAAATAACTCTTGATAAAATTCGTTTCATGGAAGATATTAAAAAAACTGTTGAAAAAGAAAAAGCTATAATAAATAATATTATTAAGGCTGATATCTTAAAAAAAGAGAAGAAAGAAAATAATGAAATTGAAGAGGATGAGATTGAAATAGAATGGGAGCCAAATAAATAAAAATGAATATATACACAAAAAAACAAAAATGGAAGTATGCATTATTTAGTATTGCTGTATTAATATCATCATTATCTTTATATCTCACAAATTCTCTTCAAAACTCACTAGAAGAATCACTAAATTCATTAAGCCAATCAATAAAAACATTAAAACAAAATGAAGATATTTTAAAAGTAGAAGAAGAAAATAATATGAAAAATTTTGCAACTGCGATGCAAGTTTTAAATAATATGACAATACATGATGAAGGGGATTATTCAATGGCATCAGAACTTATTCAACAAAACAATACAATACCAGTAATTTTAATTGACGAATGTGATGAAATAATTAAATATAGAAATATAATGCTTCCTAATGATATTGCACAGGTTGAGGGAAAAAGAACTGAATTTCTTAAAAAAAAGCTAAAAGAAATGAAGTCCATAGGAGACTCGATATACATTGATGTATTTGAACAAAAACAAAAATTATTTTATAAAAATTCTGCAATTCTTGATAAAACAAGCCAGATGCATAAATTTACTTTGGAAAAGCAAAATTTTACAAAAAAATTAATAGCAGAAATGCGTTGGTATCCTTATTATCAAATTACATTTATAATATTATTGGCATTATTTGGTTATTTTATATTTAATGCTGCTAGAAGGTCCGAACAAAATCAAGTTTGGGCGGGCATGGCAAAAGAAACTGCACATCAAATTGCGACACCTTTATCTTCATTAATTGCATGGAAAGAATTAATAAAAGAAAAAATAAATGATAAAATAATCATTAATGAAATTGAAAAAGATATCAGCAGACTGGAAACAATCACTGAACGATTTTCGAAAATAGGTTCAAAACCTGAGCTTCGAGAAGAAAATCTAATTTCATTAATAAATGACTCTATTTCATATATGAAAACTAGGTTTTCAAAAAACATAGTTTTTAACACTAGTTTTAAATTAAAAAATAATAATATTCATATTAATAAATTACTTATTGAATGGGTTTTAGAAAACATCTGTAGAAATTCAGCAGATTCAATGAAGGGGAAAGGCAAAATTGATGTTAATGTATATGATAATAAAAATCACACCTACATTAATATTTCTGACACAGGAAAAGGAATAAATAAAAATATTTTAAAAAATATTTTCAAACCAGGTGTTACTTCAAAAAAAAGGGGTTGGGGATTGGGATTGTCTTTATCTAAACGCATTATAGAAGAATATCATAACGGAAAAATTTTTGTTCTTAAATCCGAAGAAAACGTAGGAACAACTTTCTCAATAAAACTTATCAAATATCCTTCTTCGGTATAAATTTAATACTCAGAGAATTTACACAATGGCGAGTGTTTTTATTTGTCATTTTCTCCCCTACAAATACATGACCTAAATGACCTTTGCATTTAGCACAGCAAATTTCTGTTCTTATTCTTCCAAGTGATCTGTCTTCGTGTCTTGTAATTGCACCATCAATTTCATCATCAAAAGAAGGCCATCCGCAACCAGAATCAAATTTTGAATTGGATTTATACAAAGCTGAATTGCACGCTCTGCAAACAAAAATTCCGTCTTCATAAAAATCATTATACTCTCCAGAAAAAGGAGGCTCAGTTCCTTTATCTTGAATAACATTTTTTTCTTTTGGTGTTAAATTTTTGAAATAATCTGTCATTATTCAAAAATAGTAATTTTATCTAAATATTTATTAGTATTAATTATGGCTGGTTTCATATTTTAGCAATAAAACGTGCCAGGAATTTATCTACATATACCTTACTGCAGTCAAAAATGCACATATTGTGATTTTTATTTTAAAATATCACAAAATGACAAACTTGATTTACTTGAGTGTATGAAAAAAGAAATTGAATCATCAAATAATTATTTCAATAATAACACAATTGATTCAATTTATTTTGGAGGAGGAACCCCTTCAGTGCTTAATTTAAATGAAATAAAAAATATTTTAAATTGTATAAACAAAAATTATTCAGTTGATACAAATGTAGAAATTACATTAGAAGCTAATCCAGAAAATATAAATTTAAATTTAGTAAAAGAATATAAAAGAGCTGGAATAAATCGCCTGAGTATAGGTGTTCAATCATTTAATGATAAGGAGTTGAAATTTATGAATCGATCTCATAATGCTCAAGAAGCTATAAATAGCATTAAAATTGCTCAAAGTGAAATAAAACAAATCAGTATCGATTTGATTTACGGGCTGCCAAATCAAAAACTTTCAGACTGGGAAAGCAATTTGATTTCTTTATTTAAATTTAATATTGACCATTTTTCAGCTTATGCATTAACCATAGAAAAAAAAACAAAACTCCATTATTTAATAAAATCTAAACAAATTAAACCTATTAGTGATGATGAAGCTACAAAACAGTTTGGATTACTTCAAAAAATGTCGCAAGAACATAATTTTTTACATTATGAAATCTCAAATTTTTGTAAAACAAATAAGTTTTCAAAACATAATTTGGGCTACTGGACTCAAAATAAATATTTAGGAATTGGCCCTTCGGCCCATTCTTATAATGGAAAGATAAGAAAATGGAATAAGCCATCTAATAAAACATATATCAGTGGAGTATTAAATAATTTAAATTACTATAATTTTGAAATACTTAAAAAAAATGAAATCTACAACGAATACATCTACACTAGTTTAAGAACAATGTGGGGTGTAGATGAAATGTATCTAGAACAAAACTTTAGGCTCGCCTATTGTAAATTTTTTAAAAAGGAAATTCAAAAGTGGATTTCGAAAAAATTTGTTGCCAAAAATAAAAACAAATACATTTTAACTAAAGAAGGGAAAAAATTTGCAGATGGAATTTCATCTGATTTATTTATAATTTAGAGGAAATATTGAAAAAATATGATTCATAATCATCTACAATTTTATTCCAATCATATTGAATTTTTACTTTAGTTAAGTTATTTTCTGAAAAATTTTCTTTTTTTGATAATAGATCAGATCTTAATAAAGATGCTAGCTCCATTTTATTTTTAAAATAAAACGCATTTTTTTCTAATACACTAATGTTAAATGAATTTTTATGCGCCACAATCAAACATTTTGCAGCCATAGCTTCTAACAATGATGGATTTGTTCCTCCTACAGAATGTCCGTGCAAATATATAGTTGAATAATACCTTAAATTATCCAAATGATTCTTATCGTAAATTGCTCCTAAAAAAATTATATTTGAACTTCTATATTTATCCTTTAAATAATCTCCATAACTTGTTGTGTGTTTACCAACAATATAATATGGGTACTTAAGATTACTTTCCAAGTATGCATCAAACAAGGTTTCTAGATTATTTTCTGGTTCTAATCTTGCAATACTCAAAAGGTAACTTTTTGATGTAATTGCGTAACCAGCTAAAATTTTCTTATTTGGGGGATTCATTTCTTGAGCTCCGTATGCTATAAACTGAGATTCTCTAGAATATTGTTGTTTCAAATATTGCTGAATGCCTTGATTGTCTGCAATTAAATAATCAGAATATGAAATACCAAATTTTTCTAATTGTTTAGTTAAAATCTGTATAAATTTACTCCACTTTTTCCTTTTCCACTCTAAACCATCAATGTTTGTTACAACAATTTTTCCTTTATGCCTACACAAAATAAGTGACAAAGCAGATGTAATCAACCCAAGTTGTAAAATTATATCAAAATCTTTTTTTACCGCATCTTTGAAACATAAATAATCATAAATAAAATTGGCTGCTGAAACACCAAAAATGTTTTCAGGACTTCTTTTTTTTATTATTGTAACATTTTTAAATTTTGTTTCTTTGTAAGTATGAAAATGTGGTGAATAAACAGTTACTTCATGTCCCCTCTGAGCTAATCCAACTGATAAAAATTCAGCACATTGCTCAAATCCTCCATAGTTATTTGGAATTCCTCTAGTACCAAGAATAGCAATTTTCATTATTAATAATTTTATAATTATCTAAATTTTAACAATTCAATTAAATCATTTTTTTCAATTATGCCTGAGTGTCTGAAATGCTCTTGAGACCTGTAAAAACCAATAAACGTAGGTATAGTATTAACTTTATAGTGATTCATAATATTTTTATCAGCATCAATGTCAACAGAAATTACCTTAATATTTGAATATTCTTTTTTAATGCTTTCAATAACTGGTTTCATTATTAAACATGGCTTACACCAAGTTGCATTAAATGAAATTAAAACTGGTTTATTTTGTCTTATTTCTTTAAGGATTTTACTTAAGTCAATAGAAGGGTTTACCTTGTTTAATATGTAAGTCGAAACGTTATATCCTTTAGATTGCCAAGATTGTATACCTCCTTTAAGATTAAAAATATTTCTAAATCCTAATCTTTTGAGAACATTTACAGCATCTTCTGAACGACTACCACTCTTGCAATATACATATAATGAACTTTTCTTATCTATTTTATTGACAGCTGAGTTAAAAAACTTTGAATAAAAATTAATATTTATTGCCCCCTCTATATGTCCAGTTTTAAATTCTTCTGGAGTTCTAACGTCTAAAATTGTTATATCTTTAGACAAAATAGAATTTAGTTCTTTTGGTGTAATGTTCTTGATTTGATAATCTGTAACTTCACAAGAAAAGAATATAATAAATATTATAAAACAATATACAATTTTCATTAATTTAATAAAAAAATATATTTTAATATTCATTTCGTTAAAACTTTAACAGTTGACTGTTGACATCTTATTACTTTAGGTGTTACTATCGTAAATTATAAACATTAATATTGTAGTGTCGTAATACTTGTTTTGGAGTTGTATAACAATACAACATAAAAGCCCTCCAATTTTTTAATTAGAGGGCTTTCCTTTTTTATTTTCCTAATATCATTCCAAGCATAAATTCATGCGATCCTGTAAAATAAGTACTTGTTGAAGAAGATGGAATACCGAATGAGTAGCCAATATTAAACTTGTTATTTAATTTAAACCCACATAAAATAGATATTGGAGATAAGTCATTGTTTATCTTATAATTTGCTCCTAAAGAGAATAAGTTTTTATATTCTGAATTTACTCCAAAATCAATTTGTGTTTTAGCTCCTTCAACTGACTTTAAAAATACAGTGGGCTCAATTTCAAAATCACTACCTAGGTCAAATATATAGGACCCTAAAACATAGACATGAGAAGCTAACTTTCCATTTTGACTATAACTGTCGTAAATTTTTGCAACATTTTTATCCATTAAATTTAACTCTGAACTTAAGAGTTGAGGTATTGCAGCACCCAAATACCACTTGGATCCACTAAAATTAATTCCAAATGTTGCATCAGGTAAAGTTCTAACAATATCGCCACCTTCTAGCAATGGATCATTTTGATGTTCAGTCTGTAAATTTTTAATTATTTTAAATTGTGTAAAACCTCCTTGTAATGCAAGTGCAAGATTAATATTTGATGTTAATTTAAAAGAATATGAATAAGATACTGCAGCACCCAGCCTACTAGTTGGCCCTGTAATGTCATTATATACTGTTCCTCCTAAACCAATATTTTCATTATGTTTTCCATAAATACTAATTACGCTAGTCCTTGGTCCATCATTCATTCCTGCCCACTGATCTCTTATAGTTGTATTGACATTATAATAATCATACATCCCAGAAACTGCAGGATTAATTACATAATTATTATTCATATATTGAGTTATATGTGGTAACTGTTGCCCGTAAAAATCATTACAAAAAATAATAACACATATTAACGTAAATATTTTTTTCATTTTTATAATTTTCATTTTATCTAATTATCGTTATAGGACCTTTTTGTGGTTCATCACCAGTTTTAAGATCGATTATATAGTAGTAAGTTCCTACAACTAAATCTTCTCCATTATTTGTTCCATCCCATGCAATAAAGTTCTCTCCGCCAGTAGATTCGTAAACCAAAGCGCCCCATCTGTTGTATACCTGAACTAATGCATTTTCATAAGATTCAATATCTCTTGGGGTCCACGTATCATTAATATTGTCCCCATTTGGCGTAATCGCTTCATAAGGTAATACTCCAACAACTACATAAATAGAATCGTATCCCATACATCCTTGAGGATCTTCAACATTAATATAGTACCAATTTGATTCTTTTATTTCAGGTATTGTAATTGTTTGATCATTTGTTGTAAAAGTATTTTCATCCCAGCTCCAAGTATAATTAGTACAATTAGAATTATTTGAGAATAAAATTAAATCTTGACCAGATAATAATATAGGAAAGTTTCCATATTCAACTGGTGGAGAAGAAGTTATCAAAGGGTCAATAAAATCTACATTTATTGTAACAGTTACTTCACTGTAATTTAAACAACTTGGATCCATTATATGCAAAGAATACGAATTAAAAATGTTATCAGGTGTCACAGATAAATCAATGGCATCATTAATTACATTATTAATAATTTTTGGTCCCATAATTGTATCTAAATCATTTATCCACAAGTAAGAAAACCCTAACTTTTCCTCGACGTTTATCACAAAACTTTCTCCAAGACAAATTGTAGTATCAAATGATGATAAATTTCCAGGAATAAATACTTCATCACTGCCAACAACTCTGATTGTATCATTAACTATACATCCATTTTGATCCGTTACTAAAACATTATAAATTCCAGGAGATAAATTAGATAAGCTAGACGAAGTTGCTCCATTATTCCATAAATAATTGTATGGAGATGTTCCTCCATCTACATTTGATATAATCGAGCCATTGTTAAGATTACAACTTTGGTCTGTACTATCTAAATCAATAGATAAAATATCAGAAGGTTGAGAGATGTATATTGATTCTGAAGTATGTGAACATCCATTGAGATCAGAAACAGTAACAGTATATATACCTGGCCCAAGATTTATATTAGTTGACACATCTGTTACTTCACTAAAACTATTAGAAAAAGAATAGTTATACTCTTGAGGTATTCCATTAAATGGAGTTCCTCCATCGGCGTCTGCAGTAATAAAGCCATCAAATACACCAAAACAATTTACATCACTACTTGTAATTTGAAGTGTAATTTCATCAGGTTCTTGTAACTCAATTGTTGTTGTGTCCATGCAACCTTTTGCATCTTTAACAGTAACATCATAAACTCCAGCTGAAAGATTAATTTCATTTGATAAAAAAGTATTTAAATAAGTTGATCCCGTTGACCATATATAATCATATGGAGGACTTCCTCCAGTTGAAGTAGCCTGCAAAGCTCCGTCGCTTTCACCATAACATGATATATCTTGAAAATTATAACTTGTTGTTATTGTAGCATTAATTTGAAGTGAATCTGGTTGATTTAAGATAACTTCTACTGTATCATAACATCCTTGAGCATCTGAAACTATACATGAATATTGAGTGAAATTAGAAGTATTATCAACACATAATCCAATTGCATTTTGTGTTGTTTGTAATAAAACATCGTCCCATTGATAATTATAAACTGTATTTCCGTTTATATCTATATTCGGAACACCACCAGCTGAAATTACACTAGCTTCTCCATCACAATAATCGAAACAACTTACATCCTGAATAGATACCGTGGAAGATAAAGCATTGTTATCGTTTATACTAAAAGATGAAGTAGAAGAGCAATTATTTTCATCAACTACAGTAATTGTATAGGTTCCCACCCCAAGATTAATTATTGAGTATGTAGTGTCTCCAGTGTTCCAGTTGTATGTATATGTACTTGCATTACCAACTCCCCCACTCACTACATCAGTTAGTGCTCCATTAGACCAACCTTGACACGTAACATGGGTTGGTAAAAAATTATGTGTTATAGCAGTTGGTTCATTGTAAGTTATAGTTTCAAAGTAAACACATCCGTTAGCGTCAATAACTTCAAAATCGTATGTGCCAGCTGAAAGAGAATTAAAATTGTTTGTGCTTGTACTAGAGATTAAATTTCCAGAAGTTGAATAATATAAATTCTTTAGATATGGAGCTGTTCCGCCACTAATATTCAAATTAGCATAACCTGAATTATCTCCGTTACACTTTATTTGATAACTATATAAACCGCTGTTACCGTTAAAAACCCACCCTGAAGTATTTACATCAACATCTAATTCATCTGGCTCCGAAATAATAATATAGTCTGCTGCTACACAATTGTTATTGTCATATACCTCAACAGTATAAGTTCCTGGACCGTAGCTATTAAAATATGCCATATTTGTATAGTGTGTAGAACCGTTTACAGAAAATGAAAACGGTGCGGTCCCTCCAGAGATATCAATAGCAGTTATTTCTGCATCAGACGCTCCACTACACGAAACATTTAAAAAATGAGTACTATCTATTTGTAATAATCCTGGAGAGACTACATCAATAATAGTATCTACAAAACAACCATTCAAATCTGTTGCTGTAAATGTATATGTGCCTGGCGTTAAAAAGCCAAAAAATGGACTATTTTGAATTGGAACAATTCCATTTGAAAATGTATATGGTTGGAGCCCACCACTTGCAACAATCTGAACTTGTGCATCATTAACTCCAAAACATGAGTTGCTATTTACAATTAAAGTGTCAAAAACAATTGGATTGAGAGGTGGTAAGATATCTACACTACCTGAAATCATGCATCCACTTGCATCAGTTACCTCAACAAAATAAGTGCCAACTGGTACATTGTCTAGTGTTGATGAATTAGACCCAACGATATTACCGTTATTATCTGACCAAATATAAGAAAGTGATCCATTTGAGCCTGAAGTTGATACCGTAGCACTTCCGCTTAATGGTCCCAAGCAAGGTTCAACAGTTGAAAAAGACAATGAAAACGCAGGGGAAGATAAAACAATAACTGACTCATTAAAGGAACAGCTATTTCCGTCTGTTACAGTTACAACATATGTTCCTGCACTTAAATTATTAGCAACAGCTGTGTTTGTTACTGGAATAGTATTCCATTGATAAATATATCCTCCCGTACCTCCTGAAGTGACATTAATTATAGCTTGTCCGTTTGGAGGAGAGCATGTTTCATCTACCGCGTTTGTATTGAAGACAAATGGGGATGGCTCAGAAATTGATACAAGAGCTGACGCTACACATCCATTAGCATCTGTTGCATCTAAATTATAAGTTCCATAGCTAATATCACCACATAAAGATGTATAAAAAGGTGAAGTTTGTTGAGCTCCTCCATCAAGACTAAATAAGACTTGACCTACAAAATTATTAGGTAGCACTGTAATACCAGCATCACAATCAGTAGGACAAGAGATTGAATTATTTATAGTGTATGAAATTGTAAATGTCCCTGGTTCGTTAAGAGAAATTTGAGTAGATTCTGTACAACCATTAGCATCTTGATATGTTATATTAAAGTTTCCAGCTGACAATCCAGTGAATAAACCTGAATTTTGAAAACTACCTCCATCAATAGAATAACTAAATCCTCCTGAACCAGCTGTAGCTGTGGTATTAATTTCTCCATCACTCTCACCATTACATGAAATGTTATAGCCACTGTAGTCAGATAAAATAGATGAATAAAAAATTTGAGATGGTTCTGGAAGATATATAGATGAAATAAATTGACATCCATTATTATCTTCAACCATTACATTGTAAGTACTATCTCCTAGTAAGTTATTAAATATATTTGAGTTTTGATATGTGCTTCCGTTATCAATAGAATACAAATAACCTGATCCAGGTACTCCAGGCTGAGAAGGATCAACTACAAAAGTAATTTCACCAGTAGATGAGTTAAAACAATCTACACTTTGTGTAATGCTTGCAGAACCTGACAAAGCCGGAGGTTCATTTAAAACAAGTACTTCTGTTGTATCACAACCATTTGCATCTTTGTAAGTTATTGTATAAGCACCAGCAGATAGACCATCAAAAATTGGAGATGTTTGGAAATTTACACCGTCTATTGAATAAGTAAAACCTCCTACACCACCTGAAGCAGCAGCAGTTATTGTTCCATCACTAGCTCCATTACATGAAACGTTGAATCCATTAAGATTAAACTGTGAAACAGTTCCCGAGGTAGTGATTGGTAATATTTGGGATATAGAAAAATTTGTTATTGCAGGATTTGTAGTACATCCATTGGAATCTGTAACTATAACATCATAATTATTAGCACATAAAGCAACAAAAGAATAAGTAGACGTTCCAATTGGAAGGTTTATACTTGGTCCAGAATTAACAGAAAAAGAATAAGGTGGCGTACCTCCGCTGATATTTAAATCTTCCTCAGCAATACAATCTCCCGAACACAAATTATTTGCGACTGATAGAGTGGTAGCTACTAATTGTGCTGGCTCAGTAAACAAAACTGGGCCAAACTCATCATATACACCAACAGTGCTTGAGCCGCTTCCTATGCCTCCGTTGCCTGAGTAATAAGCTGCAGAGTCTACTAAACGTACATAATAATTTACATTCGGATTAAAACCTGTTAAATTTAGTTGGGTAGCACTTGTTTGATTAGTTCCATAAAATGAAACAAAAAAAGATCCACCTCCATAAAACCCCACAACACATGCGTATGTAGTAGATGGAGCTGTTTGATTCACATCAATTTGCATTTCATCATTAAGAAAACCTCCATTACAAAGAATAGGTTGAGAAACAAATGCATTATTAATTGTTGGACCAGTTGCTGGTGGTGCTGAAGTTACAAACTGTTGAGTTGGAGACCAAACACTTGTTCCTCCACACTTTACTCTCCACTCGTAATTTGTTGAAGATGATAAGCCTGTTAATGCATTTGGAGAAACAGCAGGATTTATAATTGTTCCTGGCCATGCTGTTCCCGCTACTTTGTAGTGTAATATTACATTACCAGCGCATGAACTTCCGTCCCATGACAGCTCAGCTTGACTAGAAGTAATGTTTGTTGTTGAAAGATTAACTGGCTGAGAAAATGCACTAAATGATATGGCTAACAAAATTAAATTTGTAAAAAGTGATATCTTCTTCATATTAATAGTAAAATTTATAAGCTTTATTAAGCTCGCAAGATACAAATTTTTTAATTACTAGTGATCTGTTAGTCGTTCTAAGAAAGAATTAGCAATGATTTATAAAGCAATCTTTTAGATTTTCTGCTATCAAATCGGCAGATCGGCCTTCAATGTGATGTCTTTCGATAAAATGAGTTAAAACTCCATCTTTAAAAAAAGCGATTGAAGGAGATGATGGAGGATAAGGAAGCATGTATTCTCTTGCTTTTGCTGTTGCTCCAACATCTTGACCAGCAAATACAGTTGCAAAAACATCTGGTTTTACATCAAATTTTGTAGCTAATTTTACTGCAGGTCTAGCATTTCCTGCTGCGCAACCACAAACAGAATTAATCATAACCAAAACGGTACCAGTATTTTGATCCAACAAATCTTTTACTTCTTCGGAAGTTCTTAGTTCAATAAACCCAACAGAAGTTAAGTCTTCTCTCATTGGGGCGCATATTTCTTCAGGGTAATTCATTTTTTTTTTTACAAAAATACTGTAATTTATCGTTTATTATTAAAAAAATCAACTAATAATTTTCCACACTCTTCTGACATTACACCTTTAACTATACTTATTGTTTTGGAATGAATAACTTTTTTTTCAATAGAACTAAATCCCTTTTTATTGTCACTAGCTCCAAAAACTAATCTTTTAAGCCGAGACCAATAAATAGCTCCTGCACACATAACACAAGGTTCTAAAGTTACATACATTGTACAATCATTTAGATACTTTCCTCCTAAAAAAGAAGAAGCAGATGTTATTGCTTGCATCTCCGCATGAGCTGTTACATCTTTTAGTGTTTCCACAAAATTATGTGCTCTTGAAATAATTTGATTTTCACAGACAATAACACAACCAACTGGGACTTCATCTTTTTCCAAAGCTGAAAATGCTTCTTTAATCGCCTCTTTCATAAAAAACTCGTCAGTAAAAGGATTTACACTCATCTTGCTAAATTACAAAAGTAATGTATTAAATTTGCATAAATATTTTATTATGCTTAGAACCCATAACTGTAATCAACTTACAATTAAAGACGTATCCAAAAAAGTCGTGTTGTGTGGTTGGGTGCAAAAAATAAGAAATCTTGGAGGTATGACTTTTATAGACGTTAGAGATAGGTTTGGAATCACTCAACTTGCATTTAACATTGATTCAGACTCTTCCTTATATGATAAAGCAAAAAATCTTAGTAGGGAATACGTCATTTCAGCAGAAGGAATAGTTGTTGAAAGAAGCTCAAAAAATAACGAAATCAAAACTGGGGATATTGAAATAATGGTAGAAAAATTAAACATTCTTAATAAATCAAAAACTCCTCCTTTTACTATTGAAGATAATACAGATGGAGGAGATGAGATAAGAATGAAATATCGTTATTTAGATATTAGAAGAAACCCTATTAAAGATAACTTAATTCTTAGAGCAAAAGTTTCATCAGAAAGCAGAAAGTATCTAGATGAAAATGGATTCATTGAAGTTGAAACACCGTATTTAATAAAATCTACTCCAGAAGGAGCAAGAGATTTTGTTGTTCCAAGTAGAATGAATACAGGAGAGTTCTATGCATTACCACAATCACCGCAGACTTTCAAACAACTCTTAATGGTTGGAGGAATTGACAGATATTATCAAATTGTAAAATGCTTTAGGGACGAGGACCTTCGGTCTGATCGGCAACCTGAATTTACCCAAATAGATTGTGAAATGTCGTTTGTTGAACAAGAAGATGTTTTAAACATGTTTGAAGGCTTAACGAAACACCTTCTAAAGAAAATTAAAAATATAGAGGTACAAGATTTTCCAAGAATGAGATATGATGATGCAATAAAAACTTATGGAACAGACAAGCCTGATATTCGATTTGGGATGAAGTTTATTGAGTTAAACAATATTTGCAAAAATCTAAATTTTAAAATTTTTGATGAAGCTGAGCTTATTATAGCAATTAATGCGAAAAATTGTTCGGCCTTTTCTAGAAGAAAAATTGATGAACTTACCGATTATGTTAGAACTCCACAAGTAGGTGCTAAAGGTCTAATATATTGTAGATATAATGAAGATGGAAGCGTAAAATCTTCAATTGATAAATTCTTAAATGATGAAAATAAGATAAAATTAAAAGAACTTACTAACTGTGAAAATGGAGATTTATTGTTAATTATGGCGGGAGACAGAGACAAAGTCAGAAAAGAACTTTCTTGTTTAAGATTATTTTTGGCTAATAAGTTAAAGCTTGCTAAAGAAAATGATTTTGCTCCTTTGTGGGTCATTGACTTTCCACTTTTAGAATGGGACGAGGAAAGTAATAGGTATCATGCAATGCATCATCCATTTACTGCCCCAAAAACAGAAGAACAAAACATACTTGAAAGCCAACCTGGTGATATCAAGGCTAACGCTTATGATTTAGTAATTAATGGAAGTGAGATTGGTGGAGGAAGTGTAAGAATTCATGATAAAAAAATTCAAAAAACTATGTTTAATCTTCTCGGTTTTTCAGAAGCTGATGCAAAAAAACAATTTGGCTTTTTAATGGATGCTTTTGAATATGGAGCACCTCCGCATGCAGGGGTTGCATTTGGTTTTGATAGATTATGCGCAGTTTTGAATGGTTCAGATAATATTAGAGACTTTATAGCTTTTCCAAAAAATAATGCTGGAAGAGATATTATGATTGATTCTCCTTCAACTATTAGTCATGAACAACTTGATGAGTTAAAAATTAAATTAAGCTAAATGGTGAGGAAATTAAAATATTCATTTTGGATTAAAATAATATCAATTTTGATACCTGTTGTGGTAGCAATTTTATTTACAATTAGAATAGACTATACATTACCAGTTTTTCTTCCTCCTGTTTACTCATCAATTAATGCCTTAACAACTTTTTTATTAATAGCGGCATTTATAGCCATTAAAAATAAAAAAATTGAATTGCATTCAAATTTAATGAAATGTAGTATTGGTCTGTCATTGGTTTTCTTATTGATGTATATAGCATATCACATGACAACTGACAGTGTAAAGTTTGGAGATGCTAACTTTGATGGGAAAAGAAGTGTAGATGAAGCAGCAGAGGTAGGCAATACATTATATATTTACTTTTTTATTTTAATTTCTCACATTTTATTATCAATTGCTTTAATTCCACTGGTACTTATAAGTTATGTTAGAGCTATTCAAAATCACTTTAAAGAACACAAAAAAATAGCTAAAATTACTTTTCCTATTTGGATTTATGTTACAATTACAGGAGTAGTTGTCTATTTAATGATTTCACCGTATTATAATTTATGACAAGTAATAGATCCGTAATATTATGGCTTTTTTCAGGCTGTTTTTTGATATTTGTTATGGTTGTTGTTGGTGGAATTACCAGGCTAACTAACTCCGGATTGTCTATGGTTGACTGGAACCTATTTATGGGTGCAATTCCACCATTAAATGAAGCTGAATGGGAAAAAACATTTGATTTATATAAAAAAACACCAGAATACCAAAAGATAAATTTCAATTATACATTAGATAACTTTAAGTTCATCTTCTTCTGGGAATATTTACACAGGATGATTGGTCGGCTTTTAGGACTTGTTTTCATTATCCCATTTATTTATTTTTTAATTAAACAAAAACTAAATAAAAAATTAATCCTTCAATCATCTATTTTATTTGTTTTGGGAAGTTTGCAAGCATTTTTTGGTTGGTGGATGGTAAAAAGTGGTTTAGTTGATAGGCCAGATGTTAGTCATTACAGATTAGCAGTACATCTAACTACAGCATTTTTAACTTGTGCGTTTACATTATGGGTTGCCTTACCATTAGTTATTCCAAATATCAAAAAAGGAAATAAGAAAATTTTTTCGATATTATCTATTTTGTTTTTTTTAACAATAATTCAAATCGTCTACGGAGCGTTTATGGCTGGATTAAAAGCAGGTGTTCTATATTCAACATGGCCTAAAATGGGGCCGGACTGGTTTCCCGAGGCTATTTTCCTTAATGAATCTGCTCAAGTACATTTTATACACAGAACACTAGCAATTGTAATAGTTTTCTTGTCATTTTACCTATGGAAGAAAGCATTATCACAAAAGCTTTTAGTAATTCAGAAAAAAATGTTAAATATATTAATGCTAATTGTAATTAGTCAAACTGTATTAGGAATTTTAACCTTAATATATTCTGTTCCTTTTTCTTTGGCTCTTTCTCATCAACTTTTAGCATTTTTCATGCTAATGACAACTGTTTTCTGCCTATTTATATTTCGATCTAGAAAACAAATCGATCAATAACATAAAGAATTTGTAAAGCTGGTAAGTATATAATTGATGCAAGCATCAATTTTTTTGCATTAATATCATCAAGATTTATTAAAAGAGTGTAAGATCTATATATAAACCAAATTCCTAATAAAAAAACAAGTGACAGTATAAGCATTGACATTTCTGCATCATATATATTAATAAAGTATGGTAACATAGAGATAACTAGAAGAACAATAGATGTTAAAATTGAAATAAATACAGGATAACTATTTTTTTTCCCCCCAAACAACATCTTGAAGCCAGCTTTCTTATAGTCGTCATCTAAAAGCCATGATATAGAAATAAAATGAGGAAATTGCCAAAAAAATTGAATTGCAAATAGAATTCCTGAAGTTAAACCAAAATCATCCGTTGCAGCTACGTAACCTAAAAGAAATGGAATTGCACCTGGAATTGCACCAACAAAAATTGAAATTGTTGAAACTCTTTTTAAAGGCGTGTATGAAAATACATATAAGAACATTGAGATTAATCCAAAAAAAGAGGATTTTGAAAGTAAGCCATAAAAACTGCCATAAGGATTTATCTGATTTAGCATATACAATCCTAAAAAGCCAGTTAAAATACCAAATAGTATTGCCTGAATTTTGTTTAATTTTCTTTGAGGCAGTGGACGAACAGATGTTCTTTTCATTACTTTGTCTTTTTCTGCTTCAAGTATTTGATTAAAACAATTTGCTGATCCTGTAACGAAAAATCCTCCTAAAATCAAAAGAATAAATTGGTTAGTGTCAAATAATTTAAATCCTAACAGGTATCCAATTGCAGCTGAAAAAACAACAGTAATTGATAATCTAAACTTTAACAATTGGACGAAATATTGAATCATTATATAGTTTTATGATTCTGGTGATTCGTTTCTCTTTTGAAAAAAATAAAATACGGAAAATGTAAGCATTGCTATGTAGGGCACTGACATAAGAAATAAAATTCCATCATTAAGACCCGCCCCCTTGGTATCTCCTGCATCAAGATTGGTTTCAACCACAGCTTTACACATTGCACACTGAGAGAAACAATCTTGATTTAATAAAATCAAACAGAATATTAAAAAACATACTTTTTGTTTCATAAGTAACTCTACTTAGATGATTTATTTTCCCTTTTAATTTCCTTGACCAAGACTCCAACATCAACAATTAGATCCTTAACTGATTGAGCTGAAGTACCATCATAGGCCCCTATTGGATTGCCATTAGTATCATATCCAGATCTAATTCTTCCCTTATTATCAATCAATACAAAATCACCAGAATGTATAAAGCCTCCATGATCTGATTTTATGCCTTTTTCAGCAACTAATAAGTATGATTTTGCAATGTTATAAATACTATCTCTATTACCTGTAACAAAATTCCATCTAGAAAGATCTACACCTAAGTCAGAAGCATATTGATTAGCATATTCTAGAAGAACCTCAGGGGTGTCGTACTCTGGATTAATGGTATGAGAAAGAAACTTCACGTTAGCATACTTTTTAAGTTCTCTTTCAAGATAAGCCATTTTAAACGTCATTTGCTTACATATAGTTGGACATGTCGTAAACATAAAATCTACAACATAAATCATATCATCATATGTTTGGTTTGTCACTTTTTCATTATACTGGTTAATAAATGAAAAACTTGGGATAGGATCTTCTTTTACTATCGCAAGTTTTGGAAGATTTTCTTTAAGAGGAACTCTTTCCGTAAGATACCATTTTGTGAAACTAACCATTGCGATTGGGACAAATAGTAATAAAACTAATTTAATTTGCTGTCTTATTTTTTTTGATTTAATCATTCTTCTATAAAGTGGTAAAATGAGCAACTTCAGCAAGAATTATAAATATTAGATACGGAACTAAAACAAAAGCAGGAAGTAAAATAGTCCATTTAAATCCTGAAGTTTCATCACCAAGGTGCATGAAAATCATTACAATATAAGCTGCTTTGATCAAAGTTAAAATTAAAAAAATATGTGTTAGCCATTCTAATCCTAAAATTTTGTTTTGTATGAGAGCTACAGGAAGAATTCCTTCGACCTTAAAAATTCCTAGCAAGACCTCTACGGCTGTAATTCCTAAAAGAATCCAAAAAACTTTCCAAATCCACCAATTTCCTTTTTTTATGTTTCCCATTTTTTTTCTTTTTAAACTAAGTAGAAGAATGTAAATACAAAGACCCATACAAGGTCAACAAAGTGCCAATATAATCCAATTTTCTCTACCATTTCATAGTGGCCTCTTCTTTCATAAGTTCCCTTAATTACATTAACAAGTAGTATAATAAGCAATATAACTCCACTAAAAACATGAAACCCGTGGAAGCCTGTGATAAAAAAGAAATAATCCCCAAACAAAGGTGTTCCATACTCATTTTCCTCTAGATTTGAACCTAAAATTAGTTTTTTTGCATTTTTCTCTAGATAATCTATAGATTCCTTGTTAGATAAATATTCTTTATCGGATGTTCTAATATTAAAATCCTTGTTTTGCTTTAATGCATCTACAATTCTAGCTATCATTTTATCATTAAAACATTGTTCTGATTCAAAGTTCTTATTAACATTTACTCCTTCCGTGCCATAACAAGAACATGTTTCATCATACCATTCTTCTTTAAATTTTAAGTTATCATTAGAATATAAATCTTCATTAAGCAAATCATATACTGATGATAATTCGTTCCCTTTAGCAATGTGAGCTATATTTTCAGATTTTGTTTTAATTCCTCCCTTGTCACCGTGGATAAAGTGTCCCCACTCCCATGCCTGAGAACTTAAAAACAAAATCCCTCCTAGAATGGTTAGCGACAGCCAAAGTATTACTTTATTTTTTTTCATTTTATGCCCATAATTAACTGCTAACACCATAGTTACAGAGCTCATGATTAATATAAAGGTCATTAAAGCAACAAAAAGTAAAGGGTGATTACCTTTTAAATAAGGGAAATGAGTAAATACATCTTCGGGAATAGGCCATTTTTCTGCATAATTAAACCTGCTAAATCCGTAATGAATCAAAAATGCTGAAAAAGTTAATGTATCAGTAATGAGAAAAAACCACATCATCATTTTTCCATAACTTACTCTAAAGGGAAGATCCCCTCCTTTCCAGGCAGGCTTATGTTCTTTTACTAATGCTTCATCTAATATTTCATTCATAGTATTAAAATTTATACAACAATACTAGTTTTTAAGAATACAAAAAGAACAATCCACAAAAAAGTTAGAAAGTGCCAGTAAGTTGAAGTTAGCTGAAGGCCTAAATAATTTGAAGAATTATATAAATTTCTTTTGATTTTTACAGTAGCAACAATAAGAGCTATAAGCCCTCCTAAAAGGTGAAATAAATGCATTAAAGTTAAAACATATAAATATCCTCCAGCTTTATTCCAACTAGGTCCTAAAAACTTTATTCCGCTATCAAGTAACACCTCCCAACCTTGAACTTGGTAATATGTAAAAGCGAAACCTAAAATTAAAACAGAAAAAAATATGCCGAAAACTGATTTGTTATTCCTCAATTTCTTTTTGTAAAAAAATAACAACAAACTACTTAGGCATATTATTACCGTACTAAACAAAAAATAATCAGGCAAAATAAAACCCTGCCACGTATTAATATCCTTTCTTTCAATTATTAAAGCAGATAATAGACCTGCAAAAAACATGGAGATTGAAATCATAGCGATCCATAGCAGCTGCTTTTTACTGGCAATTAATTTATTTTTTTCTATTGTGACAGACGTATTTGACATGTAAAATATTATTAGTGGTCTTCTTCTCCTTCTTCCAATGGAACAGTTTGAGGTATAAAATCTTCCTTTGCTCCAGGCTTAGAATAATCATATGCCCATCTGTGTACTTCAGGAAGTTCCCCAGGCCAATTACCATGTATTCTTTCGACAGGGGTTGTCCATTCTAATGTGTTTGAGCCCCATGGATTTTTAGAAGATTTTGGTCCGTAAAAGATGCTATAAATGAAATTAATTATAAATAAAACCTGAACAATTGCTCCTGCTAATGCAAAAAAGGTAATAATACTATTTACCTCGCTAAGACCATCAAACATAGAAAACGCCTCATTACTATAATACCTCCTTGGTAGTCCAGCTAATCCTAAAAAGTGCATTGGAAAGAAAACTCCGTAAGCACAAATAAATGTTCCCCAAAAGTGTAGGTAACCTAGTCTTTTATTCATCATTTTTCCATACATTTTTGGAAACCAGTGATATACTCCCGCAAACATTCCATAAATGGCAGAAAGACCCATTACTATGTGGAAATGCCCAACCACAAAATAGGTATCATGAACATTAATATCTAATGCGCTATCACCTAAAATAATACCTGTAAGTCCTCCAGTAATGAATGCAGAAACTGTTCCAATTGCAAAGAGCATAGCTGGTGTAAATCTTATATTGGCCCTCCAAAGAGTTGCGAGATAATTAAATACTTTAATAGCAGATGGTATGGCAATTAATAAAGTGGTAAATGTAAACACAGAACCTAAAAAAGGGCTCATTCCAGTCATAAACATATGATGACCCCAAACAATAAATGATAAAAACGCAATAACAAACAATGCGCCAACCATTGCTTTATATCCAAAAATTGGTTTTCTTGAATTTACTGATATAACTTCAGAAACTATACTTAAGGCTGGTAATAATATTATATAGACTTCAGGGTGACCTAAAAACCAAAATAGATGTTCAAATAAAATTGGACTTCCTCCTTCATAAGCTAGAGCTTCACCATTAATAATAATATCTGACAGATAAAAGCTAGTTCCAAAAGATCTGTCAAAAAGCAGTAAAAGTCCACATGATAAAAGAACTGGAAAAGATAGAACTCCTAAAATAGCTGTAATTAATAGTCCCCAAACTGTCAAGGGTAATCTTTTCATTTTCATTCCAACAGTTCTTAAATTCAAAACTGTAACGATATAATTAAGCCCACCTAACAAAGATCCAACAATAAATAAAGTAATACTGGCTAACCATAAAGTCATACCAAATCCAGATCCGGGTATTGCATCTTTTAGAGCGCTTAAAGGCGGATAAATGGTCCATCCTCCTGAGGCGGGACCCTCTACTACAGCAGTTGAGGGATCATCGTAAAATATAGACCATACCAATACAACAGTAGCAGCAAAAAAGAACCAGTATGATAACATATTCATGAGACCAGAAGCCATATCTCTTGCTCCGATTTGTAATGGAATCAAAAAATTTGCAAAAGTTCCAGACAATCCCGCAGTTAAAACCCAAAAAACTAAAATAGTTCCATGCATAGTCACAAGAGCTAAGTATTTATCTGGCTCAAGAGCTCCCGTTTCTGCATTAACCCACCCTGATGGAAGCAGATTATATAAAACCGATGTTTCTCCAGGGTTTGCGAGCTGTACTCTAAAAATTGCAGACATTACCATTCCAACGATTGCCATAAACATACCTGTTATTAAAAACTGTTTTGCAATCATTTTATGATCTAGACTAAAGATGTATTTACTTATAAAGTTTTCTTTATGATGACCTCCCATTATAAATTATTTTTGAGTTATTAATTGTTCATCTTCTTGTGATAATAATTTATCTTCTAAGGTTTTTTGAGAAGCATACCACTCATCAAACTCTTCTTGTGTCTGAACCACAAATTCCATTTGCATATTCCAATGTCCAGCTCCACAAATTTTATTACATAATAAAACATACTTGAAGTCTGAACCTTCTTCCTTTTGCATTTGCTTTGTTGTTTTAGTTGGAGTAAAGCCAAACTGCGTTACAATTCCTGGAACACAATTCATTTGAACTCTAAAGTGAGGAAGATAAGCTGAATGAATCACATCTTGGGATCTGAACTTTAAAAGAACAGGCTGCCCAACAACTAAGTGAACTTTTCTAGTTACTTTATCGTCATATGAATTCTTGTCATTCATGTCTACCCCTAATACATTGTCACTATCTACCAATTTATAATTAGCATTTCCTAACACATTGTCTTCACCTGCATATCTTGCTGTCCATCCAAACTTACCAAGTCCCTGCCCATAAACTTCTATAACTTTTGTTTCAGGAGTTACTTTTATATTCATTGCTTTGTCCCAAGTTTTTAGTCCATAAATTATAAAGCCTGTTAGTATAATCGTAGGGATTACTGTCCAAATCACTTCAAGTTTATTGTTGTGCGAAAAGAAATAAGCTTTGTTTCCTTTTTTTCCTCTGTATTTATAAGCAAAAATAAATAGCATAGGAGTTAAAACAAAAAAGACTACTAAAATAAGCGCCATTGAAGCCGTCATTAAGCTGTCAATTTCCTGACCATGTTCAGATGCAGCTGGAGGCAACAACAAATGATCCCAAGCTATCATTTGCCAAATAACAAAAGCAATAAAGCCAAAACCAACTACTAAAAACAAAATTCCTTGTGTGTTGTTGTCTTTATCTGTAACTTCGTTAGGGTCTTGTCCCTTGATTCTTGAAAGCAGCTCTCCTACTCGAACAAGCTGTACAGACAAAACAATAAACAAGATAAAAACAATAGCAATTAGTAAGTAGGTCATAAATGAATTTTTCAATTGCAAAAATAAAAAATCCTTTTATGAAAAACCAGCGTTTTTATTTGTTTTTTTTGCTTAATTTATTAAAGATTAGAAAACAATAAATTTTTATGAGAAATCGTTCAAATGCCACTCTGCAAAAGATGTAGCGGTTTCAGATAATACAACTTTTATCAGCTCTAGGTTGTTTGGAAGTTTTGATTTAATAATACTTGCAAAATCATTAACAAGATTTTCAGACGTAGGTTGATATGGGAGTAAATATACTTTTTCAAATGCAGACAGATCAATGTTGGCGTGTTCAGAATTTGCATTTAAAACTAATGAATGATCATATTTGTCAACGATGCTAGGCTTAACTATCTTTTTAAGAATGGAAAAATCTAATACCATTCCGTCTTTTTTGTTGCCTTTTTCTTCTAAAATCTCTCCTCTTACTGTTACCCACAATCTGTATGAGTGACCATGTATGTTTTTACAAAGGCCGTCGTATCCGTGTAATGCATGGGCCATTTCAAACTTAAATTCTTTTGTAATTCGGATCATAACTTGCTATAATTCTAAGTTAACTTTTTTGTGACTATAATACATTTTTTTATTCTCTTTTCCTTTACGAATTTCTTTTTGTTTCTTTAATGGCAACTTTGTTATCTCCAAGCATTTCTTTGAACAACAATTCTCAAACTTTTTATTACACTTTTCGCATTGAATGAATAATAAATTGCAAGCAACATTCTTACAGTTAACATGTTGATCGTATGGATTGCCGCATTGATGACAACTACTAATTATATCATTAGAAATTCTTTCCCCTCTTCTTTCGTCAAAAACAAAGTTTCTGCCTTTAAAATAATTCTTCAGTTCAGGGTTTCTTTCAAGTTGTCTAGCATAATCAATTATGCCTCCATGTAGCTGGTTTACATCTTTAAAACCATGATGTTTCAAGTATGCTGAAGTTTTTTCACACCTTATTCCTCCTGTGCAGTACAATAAAATTTGTTCGTTTTCTTTTCCTTCAAGTATTGACTTTACTTGTGGTAATTCTTCCTTAAAAGTTTCTGCCTCTGGACATATAGCTCCTTCAAATCTACCTATTTCACTTTCATAGTGATTTCTCATATCTATAACAATAGCCCCGTTATCTATCGCTCTATTCCATTGATTAGCATCTAAGTGAGTTCCAACATTTGTAACATCATATTGATTAGAACTCAATCCATCAGCAACAATTTGTTCTCTTACCTTAATTGTTAACTTAAAAAATGATTTTCCATTATCTTCAACAGCTATTTTAAATGGTATGTCTTTAAAGTAAGCATACGTGTTTAATCTTAATGTAAATTCAGACCAGTTATGCTCTGGAATACTTAGTTGTGCGTTTATTCCCTCTTTTGCCAAATAAATTCTACCTAAAACACCAAGTGCACTCCACTCACTATACAATGCATCTCTTAATTTCTCAGGATTTTTTACTATTACATATTTGTAAAAAGAAATGGTTTTTCGTGAAAACCCTTCTTTATTAAGTATTTTTAGAGCTTGTTCTTTACTCAACTTGTTAAACATGTTTTTTTTTCCAGAATTAGGGTCCACTCTAAAAATTTTTGATACACAAATATACAAAATATATAAATTTTTAATGTGCAAATATTATAGTATTCTAATCACACTTTAATGTTATATTTGTGAAAATATTTTTCTCATGAAAGAAAGAATTTTAGTTATTGGATCATCAGGGCAAATTGGCTGCGACCTAGTTTTAGAACTTAGAAAACTTTATGGAAACAGTAATGTTATTGCATCTGACATAAGAAAACCTTCTAATGAAATAATGGAATCTGGGCCATTTGAAAATTTAGATGTATTAGACTCAACCTCTCTGAGAAGAATTATTGCTAAACATAAGATTAGCCAAGTTTATCTTTTGGCAGCACTACTGTCAGCAACTGCCGAAAAAAATATTGAACTTGGGTGGAGGTTAAATATGCGTTCTCACTCTCATGTTTTGGACCTAGCTAAAGATGGATTAATTAAAAAAGTGTTTTGGCCGTCATCAATTGCAGTTTTTGGTCCAAATACACCAAAAATAAATACACCACAACATACAATCATGGAGCCTAACACTGTTTATGGAATCACAAAACTTGCCGGTGAAAGATGGAATGAATATTATTCAAAAAAATTTAAGGTCGACATCAGAAGTATTAGATATCCTGGTCTGATTGGGTGGAAGAGTAAGGCTGGTGGAGGCACAACTGACTATGCTGTTGATATTTTCCATCATGCTGTAATAAATAAAGAATTTACTTGTTTTTTGTCAAAAGACACACAACTACCAATGATGTATATGGCAGACGCAATAAAAGCAACAATTCAAATGATGGAATCTCCTGAAAAAAACATTAAGATAAAATCTTCATACAATATTGCTGGAATTAGCTTTTCTCCTGAAGAAATTTTTAATGAAATTACTAAATTTGTGCCAAACTTTAAAATTATATATAGTCCTGACTTTAGACAAAAAATCGCAGACTCATGGCCTCATTCAATAAGTGATAATGATGCAAAAAATGACTGGGGCTGGAAAGCAGAATATGATATACAAAATATGACTAAAGACATGATGCTTAACCTTAGGAAAATAAATTCTTGATTTGTTAATGAATAAAATATTTATATACAATACACTAAAAAGAAAAAAAGAAGTTTTTATTCCTATCTCTAAAGGAAATGTAGGAATGTATGTCTGTGGCCCAACTGTATATGGAGATCCACATTTAGGTCATGCTAGGCCTGCAATTACATTTGATGTTGTATTTAGGTATTTAAAAAAAAATAACTACAAGGTCAGGTATGTTCGTAATATTACTGACGCAGGGCATTTGGAAAATGATGCGGAAGAGGGTCAAGATAAGATAGTTAAAAAAGCAAAATTAGAACAGCTTGAACCAATGGAAATTGTTCAGCAATACACGTTAAGCTATCATGACGCAATGCGACAATTAAATTGTCTTCCTCCTTCAATAGAACCAAGAGCAACAGGCCATATTTTGGAGCAAATTGAGATGGTAAAAAAAATTATCAAAAGAGGTTTTGCATATGTAGTAAATGGCTCGGTCTATTTAGATGTTGTAAAGTATAATAAAGAATTTCCTTATGGTGAATTATCTGGCCGTAATATAGAAGATACTTTGGAGGGAACAAGAAAACTAGACTCGCAATCTGAAAAAAAGAGTCCAACAGATTTTGCTATTTGGAAAAAGGCAAGCAATGAACACATTATGAGATGGAACTCTCCATGGGGTGAAGGTTTTCCTGGCTGGCACCTAGAATGCTCAGCAATGAGTGAAAAGTACTTAGGTAAACAATTCGATATTCACGGAGGAGGAATGGACTTAATATTTCCTCATCATGAAGCTGAAATTGCTCAATCAAAATCTTGTCATGGCTGTTCTCCAGTAAAATATTGGATGCATAACAATATGATTACAATAAATGGCCAAAAGATGGGTAAATCTTTAGGAAACTTTATAAACTTAAATCAGTTTTTTGAGGGAAGTCATAAAAACCTAACTCAGGCCTACAGTCCAATGACAATTAGATTTTTTATTCTTCAAGCGCATTACAGAAGCACATTAGATTTCAGCAATACCTCTTTAAAAGCAGCTGAAAAAGGTCTTCAAAAATTAATAGAGGCATTTGAAAAACTAGATTCTTTAAAACCTTCAAAAGAATCATCAATTAATATTAAAGAAATCATAGATAGATGTTATAAGGCAATGAACGATGATTTTAATACGCCTATTTTAATCGCGCATTTATTTGAATGTGTTAAAATTGTAAATTCTAATATTTCAGGTGACCTTGATTTAATTTCTAGTGACATTGATTTGTTAAAATTTATTTTTGAGGAATTTATGGTTAGTATACTTGGAATTTCTCCTATATCAAAAACTAATAGTACTCAGAGTTTAACTGAAGATATTTTAAATTTAGTCATCAAGGTTAGAGAACAAGCTAAAATTGAAAAAAATTATCTTGTTGCAGACATGATAAGAGATGAGTTAGAAAATTTAAATATAAAAATAAAAGATACTAGAGATGGTGTCGTCTGGAAGATAAAAAATGACTAAAAAATTAATTTTCTTTTCTATTATATTTATCTTTTTTATTTCTTGCTCAGAAAAAGACAAAAAAAATCAAGAAAAACTGGTAGAAGAAATAAAAATTGAAATCCCAGATTTCAATGAAGATTCTGCATATAAATATGTTTATAAACAAGTACAATTTGGTCCGCGAGTCATAAGTAGTAAAGCGTGGAAGGAATGTGCTTTATGGATAAAATCAAAATTTGATCTTTACACAGAACATGTTAAAATTCAAAAAGCTACAACAACTACTTACGACGGAAAAAATCATACATTACAGAATATCATAGCTAGCTTTTCTCCTGAAAAAGCCAATCGAATTGCTCTTTTTGCCCACTGGGACAGCCGACACATCGCTGACCACGACACAATTAATGTTGACCTTCCAATTCTTGGAGCAAATGATGGAGGAAGTGGAGTTGGTGTCTTAATAGAAGTCGCTAGACAACTAAAACTAAATTCTCCAAATATTGGTGTTGATATCGTATTATTTGATGCCGAAGATTACGGAGATCCAGATGGAAATGATGCTAATTCTTGGTGTTTAGGCTCTCAACATTGGGGGAAAAATCCTCATGTCTCCAATTACAAAGCAAACTTTGGTGTTCTATTGGATATGGTTGGTGGTGAAAATGCTACTTTTTATTTTGAAGAAAACTCTAGATTTTTTGCTTCTGAACAATTAAATAAAGTTTGGCGTGCTGCTCACTCTTTAGGATATCAAGATTTCTTTATTTTTTCAAATAGCCCAGCAATTCATGATGATCATGTGTACGTAAATAATTACGCTAAAATTCCTACAATTAATATTATTGAATATGATCCTCTTTCAAAAACTGGCACTTTTAACAAACACTGGCATACACATAGAGATAATATGGATAATATTTGCAAAAAAACACTAAATGCGGTTGGTCAAACATTACTTAAAGTGATTTACAGCGAATAAACATATTTTTTTTAAAAAATTATTAATTAATTTTGTACAGCTTCTAAACAATTTTTAATATGAAAAAATTTTTGATAGGATTCTTTATACTAAGTTTTGGATACTACAACATCTATTCTCAAAGAAATTGTGGCACGATGCAATATCTTTCTGAGCAAATTGAAAAAAATCCCTCTTTAAAAATAAATTTTGAAAAAACAGAACATAAATTACAACAATGGATTAATAGCAATAATACAAAGACGTCAAATGTTATTACAATTCCTGTTGTAGTACATGTTGTCTATTATAATAGCAACGAAAATATAAGTGACCAACAAATTTTTTCACAAATAGATATAATAAATGAAGACTTTAGAAGACTAAATGCGGACACAATAAATACCCCTTTAGCATTTCAATCTGTAGCTGTCGATACAGAAATCGAGTTTTGTTTGGCCTCTGAAGATCCAAACGGAAACACTACAACTGGTATAACAAGGACAGCAACTTCACAATCTTCTTTTAGCACTAATGATGGGGTAAAATACAGCTCCTCTGGAGGTGTTGATGCTTGGAATACTTCTGAATACTTAAATATCTGGGTATGTGATCTTTCCGGGGGGTTATTAGGCTATGCTCAATTTCCTGGAGGGACCGCAAGCTCTGATGGAGTAGTTTGTGATTATGCCTATTTTGGAAATATGGGAACCGCTACATCACCATATGATCAGGGAAGAACATTAACGCATGAAATAGGACATTGGCTTAATTTGAGACATATTTGGGGAGATTCTTTTTGCGGAAATGATTTTTGCAATGACACCCCTGAACACTCTGGATCAAATTATGGGTGTCCTAATTTTCCATCAACTTCAAATTGTAACGGAAATGGAAGCTCGGGAGACATGTTCATGAACTACATGGACTATACAGATGATGCCTGCATGAATATTTTTACTAATGATCAGAAAACAAGAATGATTGCAGCTATTAATACTTCAAGATCTGGTCTATTAACAAGTAACGGCTGTAGTAATGCTGACTACGGTTGTACTGACCAATCGGCATATAATTATTCTCCTGTAGCTATTTTTAATGATGGTTCGTGTTGCTATGATGCAGGCTGTATGGACCCAACAGCAGTCAACTATAATCCTACTGTTTGTTATGATGATGGGTCATGTATAGCACCTGTGCTGGGATGTAATGATCCTGGTGCTTCTAACTACGATGCAAATGCTAATACCACAATAGCTTCTGGAGGTGCAATAGATAATACTTTTGGTACAGGAGGATATTTCAACGGTGATCAACATCTAATTTTTGATGCCACTAAAGAATGTATTATTAGATCAGCTACTATTTATTCTGAAGCAAATAACTCTATAACATTTGAGCTAAGAAATAGTGTTGGTGTAGTCATTGACGACACAACATTAAGTGTCTCTTCAGGTCAGCAGATAGTTAATTTAAACTTTGAAGTTCCAATAGGAAACGATATGCAATTGGGTGTTGCTCAAGGAGCTTTACAAAATGTAGGACTATATAGAAATAACGCAAGTGCAAGCTATCCTTATGATATTGCATCTGCCATAAATATAACTAGCTCAAGTGCTAGTGGAAATGGTGGAGCCAATGCATTCATTTATTATTATTTTTATTACGATATTGAAGTAGAAACCCCATGTCAAGGAACAGGAACAGGAACTGCAAGCTGGGATTGTGA
>MDTC01237224.1_pt1 | contig 41035 bp, 46 predicted proteins | sample 811181 | NCBI WGS metagenome assembly MDTC01 (sample SAMN05326644, study PRJNA326480) | marine metagenome | isolation source: seawater | place: Pacific Ocean: North | collected 2011
GCCAAAAACAAGATGGCAAAGACCACTTCCGCGTATAGCAACGACTTATCTTCAAGCTGGCCGACATCGCCCTCTACCTGCTTAAAGATTCCATAGGCGAATAAAGCAACAACCCCCCAATGGAATATTTTTGCCAGTATGCTGTATGACATATAATCTACCCACACCTTCATCGAAACAACAACAATGATTCGATTACAGCGTGTTAGCACATGATTTGATGGGGAGAATGGTGCTGGTGGAGAGGTAGGTTTCTCTGTGTAAGCACCATACGCATCACGTAATCGAAGCTGGGCCTAGAATCTCACTTGGCTAGACACTCGTCAAGTCACCGAAATGGTCTACTCAGACGATATCGCATAAATCCTTACCGTTATCAGTACAGAGTAAGTGACCATGTAGTTGACAAGTAGCTACCTCTGCAAAGGCACTGATATGCGTCAACTAAGTGCTATTTAAAATCTCAATAAGAACACTCTCATGAACACCTAATTCCCGCCCCATGCATGAGTCATGAGGGTATGTATGTATTATGATCTTGGGTGTCACACTTACGGGTGTTTGCTAGTCGCATTACCAATCACACTGTTTATGGGGTATGGTCTAATAATTAAGAAATCCATGGCGCAACTTTTTCAGATGCTCCGCACTTTCGATCGTGCTGGACTCAAAAGATTGTAAAGAAAATCTGGACGGATAATGACTGACAATACACGCATCAAAGACACAGATAACATCACATACGGTGAATATCTCCACCTCGATAAGCTTTTAGCTGCACAACACCCTCGAAGCGAGGCGCATGATGAGTTTTTATTCATCATTCAACATCAAACAAGTGAGCTGTGGATGCAACTCGCAATCCATGAAATGAATGCAGCTCGCAACGCTATTTCTGACGAAAATTTGCAATCAGCTTTCAAAATACTATCGCGTCTATCGAGGATTTTTGATCAACTGAATAACTCATGGGACGTTTTGCGAACAATGACGCCATCAGATTATACAACTTTCCGCGAAAACCTAACGACAGCATCAGGATTCCAATCGTACCAATATCGCATGATTGAGTTCATTTTTGGCAACCGGAATGCAGCTATGATGAAAATGCATGAGCATCTTCCCGACATTTATGAAGGGCTGAAAGAAGAATTAAAACGACCAAGTTTATATGCGGTGGTTGTCCGACTATTGTTTCAAACATTAGATGGTAAGAAGGCGCCAGTACCTGAAATACCGCTTGATAAAGCACATAGCGCGCGTCCAATCATACAAGCCAAATGGAAATTCGTTTATCGAAATATTGAAACGAACTGGCACTTATATGAGTTGGCAGAGAAACTAATTGATCTTGAGGATTATTTTCGCCGATGGCGCTTCAATCATGTAACGACAGTTGAAAGAGTAATTGGTTTTAAGCGTGGCACAGCCGGTACGGAGGGAGTCGGATATCTTCGCAGAATGCTGGATGTCGAACTATTTCCCGAACTTTGGCGAGTTCGGGGAGAGATTTAATTCGCAAACACTCAATATGAACCGTCTGCATATTGGTTTTTAATGCATACACGGTCAGGGAATACATTGGCAATATTCATCTGAGCCTGAGAACCATCATACACACACACCTATCATCACTTACCTACCCCATGCATGAGCCATTTGATGACGAGCCTCGTTGGTTAGTTGCTCTAATAAGAGAAACTGGATAGTGATGGCGACAGCTTTCATGAAAACGTTGATGTAATATACGAAAAGTACGAACCTCAAAGACTAAGGACATTCCTTGATGAACTTATCGGGATGTTAAAGGATTTTCAGGAAGAGAGTGCTGTCGTTTAACAGCGCCAGAGAGTGTTGCTAGGGTTGATGCTATGAAAAACGTAACACCCAAACAGAAAAAATTACTGTTGTGGACAGCCATAGTAATCTGGGGTTTGTTCATCCTCAAAGATTACCTGCCACTGTAATCTTATTTGTTTGGGTATGATTTTATTCAAGCTATCGAATCAAAACTACTCTGTAGTGATCAAACAGAACTCAACGCGCAAATTCCGACACAACTACACCCCTATTGTTATAAATTTTGAAAACAAACTTGCTCGTTTTTTCTTTAATTGTCTCACCAAACTCCTTCGCTAGGATCTGTTCGCAGATTTGGAAAGCCTCCTTGCTTTCATATTCGAAAATCATCGAAACTCTGTATTGGTCCTTATTCCAAACCTTTGTGACAACATGTCTTATTAATCCAGCAACAGATAATCGACTGTAGAGGTCTTCAGTCCAAATTTCATGCAAAGATTTTAAGAAAAGTTCTAGTTCTGGTTCAGTAGCGAAGTCCATAAACAAGCTGTTTAGAAATACAGTTTCATTAGACTTGCTCATTTTGTTGCACACCAATCAACATGCAGACAATTAATCTAATGCGATACAATCGGTTACACTAAATACGGTGCAGGAAAGTGGTGCTGGTAGAGAGTAGGTCTGTGCTACTCACGAGCATCACTACCGATGTAATTGCAGCGATAGGGCCAGTTTATGTGTCACTGACTCGCTGTCAAGTTGAGAGCAGTGAGCTGCTCATCAGAGATGATCTACTAGATAGGTAGAAGGTCAAAGAGGTCTGTCGGTGAAGACTGTGGAGAGGGGTTAGTCTCATGGCGCTTGCTCAAAACCTACCCGCTGGCGTCAAATTCAATTGAGTCTTTCTGCTAATTTGTGAATGTTTGAAAACAAATTTCCTACGGCGTAGTTAGACCTTCTGCTTGTGACATCAGGTAGTTTTTAATGGCCAAGTTAGGATGCTGTGCTGTTCTTGGCGCAAATCAAGCATCAGTTCTCTGTGCTGCTCTACTTCCTTGGACTGCCTGTTGAATGGCACCTCTCCAATACGCCGCCAGATACCATCGTCTGAACCATGTATCTCAGGCCGGTTATTCTTCGTCAGCACTGTCTTGTCAACAGGCACAAACTCCGCCCGTAAGCCATTACGTGTTCCGCCAGTGACCGGGGTCTTTTAAACCAGCCCCCTAGATCTGGGTATGGTGAACGAGCATAAAATTCCTGGGCCCTAATCTCATCCTCACCAACCGAATGTTTGGTTGGGCCATCGAATTGCGCATTAGAATACGTCGCCGTTTTTTCAGTTAATTTAGTCAAAAACAATTTCACTACAGCCTAGTTGTCATTCATGGCTTGGAATTGCAAATATCTAGTGAGGCTTTGTTCTCATGTCTTATTGAATAAAGGATGTGGTTTCAGATTATCTCAAAACTCTGCATTGAGGGATGAGGGCTTATACAAAAAATGAGTTACCAGTTATTTAATAGAAAACAGGAAAGATTTCTTTGACAAGAACATCCGGCTCCCGGCCTCGCTTGTATTTGAAGCGATAATCCTTAGGCCAATCACGAAAATTGTCTTCGTATAGCTCTAGCCAGACCACAACTCCGAGACTGACAATCGATGTCATCATAAGCGTATGGGTGAAAAATACCGGAAGGCATCACGGTCTATTTGATGGAACGCTAGAAATAATTGCGTTGATCTTTTTCTGCTCTTCGACAGAAACGTCATTTTCAAACAACATTTCATCAAAATATTGTGTTGGGCACCCATGATTGAGCAAATGGGAAGGAGTGCACTTTATCACTATCTTCGACTTTGCCTTGTTGAAAATATTTAGGTTTATCTTCGCGTATTTATTTGAAATTTTGAGTTCGATGATGACATGGCTTCTTGGAATTTTCTCAAGGAGATCGTGATATAAATGCGGGTAGCTAGTGAAGTCACCAAGTTCTGGCTGACTATTTATTTCACATATAACTGTGTTGTTCCCCCGCCATTGCTTCGAGCCATCCTCAGAAATAAGATCAACGCCAGCAACTTTAAGACCTAGGGTTTTAGCTGCGTCAGCGCACAGTTCTGCATTTTCAGGATGCAAAAAATTAAGGAAATTCTCAGATGTACCGCCACGGCTTTCGTTCGACGTTTCAGCTAATGTAATCTTGTCACCAGCACGTGGTACGCATTTAAGCGTTAGGTCTAATTTCTTCAAATTTTTTAACGTAACGTCGTCGAGTGGAATGGGCTTCATTGATCCATTGATCGCATTACGGTCTGGCTTTGCATTCTCGATATCAATGAGTTCACCAATAGAGAGTGTTCCGTCACCAATGAGGTATGGTGGGTTCATCTGCCAAGCTTCGATTACTGTTCCGTCATGTATTTGAACACGGTAGGAAAACCCCTTGACGAACCGTTCTAAAATGAGATCACTGTAACTTTCTGATGCTTGCTCAAAACATTCTTTCAGCTCAACTTCATTAGTAATGTTTGCAAACACACCCCGACCTTGTTCTTCTAATTCGGGCTTAAGAACCAATGGAAATCCAATTTTTTCAGCAAACTGCAAAGCATCTTCAATGTTACGCACCCGCGCCTGTTCCGCTACTGGAAAGCCAGATACTTTCAAAAGACGGTTGGTATCAACCTTACTCTTTGCCAATCTAACACCAATCACACTTTCTTGATCAGTTAATGAGCTGTTGAAAATGCTCGAGCCTGTTCCATAACCAAAGATGATGTAATTTTGGTTGAATATTTTGAAAGGAATTTTGTGTTTTGAAGCGGCCAGAATTAAGCCTATGGCATTAGTTCCACGTGGAAGGAAGGCGCGCACTTTTGCCTTATTCTCTGCCAAGAGGGAACTAATTTCATCGCCTTGTAAACCTTTGCCCATCATTGATAAAAAGTGAGTTATACTTTTGAAGTTAAAGTTGGTCATGGTTGGCGAAAGCGTTGGGATGGCAAAGCATAGCGATTTGCCTTCTTCAAAAACCTGAATGGGCGTAAATCTGCTGTCGCCAGAATAATGGTTCAAATTATCTAGAATTGTAATAAGGGTAGCTGGTGCTTCGGCCAAGGAAGTGGCTAAACCACTATGCGCAAATCTATTGTCATCATCGAATCTTGGTAAACTTTCGCATAGCTGCGCCAATTGTTTAGAGGCGTTGTTTTTTCCTGACGGGAGATCACTGAAACGAAAAATAATTGAAGGCTGTATCGCGCCATATGCATAGCCTTCTATTCGCTGTATCCCGATTTTCATAAACCGAACCTATTTGAGGGCTTCGCTATAGATTAGGTCGCTGACCTTTGGCAATGGGCATATTTCATTAGCCCAAATTCCTTCCGTGGTGAACTCTAAAATCCGTTATCAAACCTCAAGTCGGTAAATTGCAGCCCTGCTAGAATTAGCGCCACGCTTGCCTTCTTGTGATCGCCTAACAGCGCCTAGCTTCATAAGCTTGCCTTTAATGCTTCTAACTTGCAACTTGGTGTAGCGGCCGCGTTTTTATGGCTGCAGCGTGAAGTCATGCGATTGTGTTGCCCTTTAGCTGAAGGTGTTCTGTCTGGAATGCTAATTGGGCTGCGAACAATCCAGACAGGTAGGTATATTAATTAGAGGCTTCCGGGCGTTTGGGAGCCCTGGGCTGACCATCACTGATGATTGACCAAAGGATGAGTAGTCCTCAAGAAAAGTCGGTGAAGGCTATGGAGAAGGTCAAAGCGCCGTTGAAAAAGTTATCTGGATGCAGGAAACAACAGCCGTTGACTAACGTTTGGCAGTCCATTGACTTCGTGGACATTTACATCTGGCATCCACTAACTGTGATATAAGTGCCCGACTGACCGTTACTGTCGAGAAGCCAACACATTTTTACCTTTCTCCCGTATTTGATTCTTTTTACTAAAATCTTGGCAAGAGTCTCTCCGTTCTGTTTGTTGACGATGGAAATATCCTCACCTAAAGCAATTGCATTTGTGCTGAGCCTGATATTCCTGAATGTCTCACAATTTCCTTCGGTACAAAGTTTGAAAGTTTGTGCGTCTGTCCACTGCGCGCTTGAAACTTCCACCAATTGAGCAGAAACAACAGAGGGCAACATTGATAAAAACAAGACCAAAAAACTAGCTCGCAAAAATCCGATCCCTGACATTATTCTTACGTCCTTTTCCAATTTGATTCGCTGGGTTGCTAAGGTGGCCTACCCAAACCTTGTGTGGTGGGTTCAGGCGTAAGGGATTAAAATATCTAAAAAGCCCTAGCTGAGTGTCGGATGACGTTACGGCTTGCCTCAATGACTGCACCTGTGGATTTGATTTCATCCATCAATGGTGCTGTAAACTCTTTCATGACTTCCTGACATGCTTTGAATGCTTCTGGACTTTCGTATTCATACATCACAGATGTTTTGAATGTGCCGGGGCTGTTCCAAATTTGGTTGTAAGAATAAGCCGTGCACCCCTTCTCTTTCAACTTCTCAAACATTGCTGAAAAATGCACTTCCCAAATTTTGATGTGGAGTAGCATTTGTGCCTCTGTTGGAAAGGTAAACACATTGTAACTCATTAATGCTGAGGATTTTCTCATATGTTCTACCCACACTTTCATCGAAACAACAACAATGTATCGATTACAGCATGTTAACACCTGATACGATGGGGGGAAGGTGCTGGAGCAGAGGTATATCTCTCTGTTTAAGCACCTTACACATCACATAATCGAAACTATGCTTAATCGAAACTATTTTTAGAATCTCATTTGGCTGGGCACTCGTCAAGTCACTGAAATGGTCCACCTAAAACGTTGTCACCTTTTGCAAACAAACGATCAATTGGATAAAGAATCAGCTCCCCTTCTTCCTAATGCCCTCGAACTGTATTCTCACCTAAAAGCAGCTGTTAAAGACAAGGTTTTGTGAGAACAGCCAACCGAAATGTTGGCTGGGTAATAAAGGTCTTAGGTGACAAGCCAATCAGACAATACCCATCCTTTAGTGCTGCCACATTCCGTGATTGGTTAATCAAACAAGGTGTGTCCATAGGGACAGTGAAGCGACACTTTGCGTCTGTAAGAGCCATTGTCAACCTCATCATAACTCAGCATGGGTTGGTCTTTATAAATGCCTTTGCAAAAATTTAGTTTCGCGTTGATGGAACCATTAATGACAGATTATCCATTCCCAACGAGGATATCAAAAAGGTCCAAGCCCTTTGTATTCAGATGGATGATAACATGCGCTGGCTCAACGCCTTATTTGAGCACATGAAAGATACGTAACTATTTCATGGTCAACAGCCTATCGTGCTGGCACTGAACACTGGTAGCCGTGCAAAGGTTCTCAAATACTCTCAAGTTATTTGGAATGGCTCGACTTCGTTTTCTCAATCGCTAGAGTATTAAGAAGAGCGTCGGCCGGATTCTACCAGCGGAATTGTCACCGATGATGCTCTATTAGTTCAAACAGCAATGATGATTCAGCAGCATTCAAAAACTAGACTGACAGATATCGCTAACAACTGGGGAAATAAAATGTCAAAAATTTGTATTGTAACAGGTGCTTCACGTGGGTTGGGGCGAGGAATAGCAAAAGTATTAGCAGAGGAACGTTCAGCAACAGTTTATGCGACTGCAAGATCTGAAAAAGCTTTGAATGATTTGGCAGCGTCAGTGAAGAGTGATAGCGGCGTGATACGCCCTTTTGTTCTTGATCAGTCTGATGACAGCGCAGTCAACAACTTCATTAATTTTATAATGGAGAAAGAGGGTCGTATTGATCTGTTGGTCAACAGTGCTTACGGCGGTTTGAAGGCAATGACACCGCACTTTGGAAAATCTTTTTGGGAGCGGCCAATTTCTGTTTTTGACGCCTCAATCGATATTGGCCTTCGCAGTGCATTTGTAACAAGTGCTAACGTGGCCCCACATATGGTTAGCCAAAAATCAGGCCTGATAGTCCAGGTCTCCAGCTTCGGAGGACATACCTATCTTTTTGATGTTGGGTATGGCGTTGGTAAGGCAGGATTGGATCGCCTGAGCGCAGATATGGCAGCGGAACTTCACGAGCATGGTGTGAGGTCGCTAACGCTTTATCCTGGGGGTGCAGTTACGGAAATTGCAAGTTTTCCAGGAGGTGAAACACCAATATTTACAGGCCGGTCCATAGCCGCACTGCTTTACGATACTCCAGAAGATGATCTGACTGATCTCAATGGTAGGGTTGTCTTAACAATGGAACTTGCGTTGAAACATGGCTTTACCGATCTGTCAGGTGACTTACCAGACGGCCCTTTTTCTGGCCAAGAGTCAGCCAAAAACGTTCGCGACAGCCTTTCAAAAACACCGTTCCAATATAGTCTTGGCGATTCTTTGCCAAACCCAGACGAGTCAAATAGTGCGGAGGCCGCTGGTTTGTTTCCTGGCGCCTAATTATTTAGGCCCAGGTTCAAACTGTTTAACAGCCCAACAAAATAATACTGCGCCCCAATGGCCCATGAGTGGCGGTAACCTTGCCTGTTAGATACTTCCTAACTGTACGGCTAGCAACCTCTCCAGATTGTAGGTCACTACTCGCTATATCTGTGTTTTCCTAGCGAGCCGCGCTGCTGGCTAATAATTAGAAGAAGGATATATATTGGCGTTGACCAGAACCCAATGACAGTGACCAGAAATTTCTCGTCTGCACCAGCTTGTCGAGATTTTTTTGTCCGTCTTGAGTTATTGTTGTGACAACTACCTGGCATTCCCGAGTTTAAAGAGGTCGAGAGGTTGCTTAGGCATGGTTATGGTCTTTTCTTCGGTGTAAAACTCTTCGCAAGAATGGCCACCTTCACGCCCAACTCCGGAGTTCTTGTACCCTCCGAAAGGCGCACGAAGTTCTCTGGTAAGTGGGGTGTTAACCCAAACTATGCCTGAACGCATATTTTCGGAAACGTTCATCACCGTTGGCAGGTGATCAGACCAGACATACGAAACCAGTCCAAATTCGGTATCATTCGCTATCGCGATTGCCTCTTCCTCGGTATTGAATTTAAGGAAGCTCGCAAAAGGACCGAAAATTTCTGATTGACAGACAGTGCTGGCGTTTGACTTTGCAACAACAGCCGTTGGATCAATGAAATAACCATCGCCCAGCGATGACTGCCTTTGGCCGCCACCAATAAGCTGGTCGCCATCCTTATCTGCCTGCTCAACGAAGGAAAGTATACGCTCCATGTGTGTCTTTGAAGCAATTGGGCCGATTTCTGTTTCATCTGCCATCGGATCACCAACGGTAATCCGAGACATTCTGGACAAAAAAGCATCTGTGAATTCATCAAAAATTGAATCCTGAACAAGAATTCTAGACCCAGCCAAACACTGCTGACCATTTGTCGAGAAAATACTGAGTAATGAGCTGTCGAGTGCCCGCTCAAAATCTGCAGAAGAGAAAATAATGTTCGCCGATTTGCCGCCAAGTTCCATTGTGCAGGGTGTGAGTTGGCGCCCAGCAGCAACCATAACTTCGCGACCTGTCACCGTTCCCCCAGTGAAACTTACTCGGTCAATATCAGGATGCCCCACAAGATGAGCGCCGGTTATTGCGCCGCGACCATTTACGAGATTCAGGACGCCGTCTGGCAACAAGCCATTTAGCAAAGACACAAGTTTGACCAAAGAAAATGGTGTTTGTTCTGATGGCTTCAGGATAGCGCAATTTCCAAAAGCGATTGCGGCAGCGATTTTCATCGTAGCAAGCGCAAGCGGGGCGTTCCACGGCGCAATCAGAGCCACTATGCCGGCTGGCTCACGTTTCACCGTGCTCATATAACCAGCTGTATTATCATAACGTTGGCCATATGCTTGGCTAATGTAGCTTGCAAAGAATCTAAAATTATAGGCCGCTCTTGGTAAATGAAATCCCTTGATTTCTCTCATAACCAAGCCTGTTGCCAGACACTCCAGCCGCGCCAATTCATCACTATTTTCCAGAATGATTTTTTCACAGGACTCGAGAATTTCTACCCGCTTTTCCACCGACATGGTGGGCCAACCCGTGCTATTGAAAGCTTTGCGGGCCGATAAAACAGCGTTATCCACATCTTTGGCTTCATCTTCAATCAAAGTGCTGACCCGTTGCCCTGTGGCCGGATAGAATATTGGGATTTCGGCTCCAGTGCCTCTGACTGAACCACCAGCAACCCAGCCAGTCACTGTCTCTTCGGGTTTGATCGGGCTGTGAAACTCTATCATAAACCTAGTCTCCTAAAGAATACGCTATATTGGCTCTATTCAGCAGCAACAGGCACAAAGTCACCTGCTTTCATAACCATGCTTGGAAGCTGATGCTGAAGCCTTTCTTCGAGCCATTTGGCAGTGCTAATGCAAGCATTGAGGTTCAAGCCAGTATCGATACCAGAACGCTGAAGCATATAAACAAGATCTTCAGTTGCAATATTGCCCGTGGCACGCGGAGCAAAAGGACAACCACCCGCACCACCAATCGATGAGTCGAGGCATTCAACGCCAGCCTCTATGCCAGCCCAGGCATTTGCAATGCCAGTATTGCGTGTGTTGTGAAGATGTAGCCGAAGACGCAAATCCGGGTATTCGGCTTTTATTGCGCTTACGACGCGGGATATATCGGCAGGTGTCGCGACCCCGATCGTATCGGCGATGGAAAGCTCAATTGGCGGGTTTTCCATAACCCTTTCTATAATTTCCAATAGGCGCCGAAGGGGGACGTCACCTTCAAACGGGCAACCAAAAGCAGCACCGATCGTCAAGCCAACGTCAACCTCGTCTTTTGCGTTCTGTGCGATTTCAGACCAGAGCGCCAATGTGTCTGCGGTTTTCGTGCCCTGATTGCGTATGCTGAAACTGTCACTAGCGACAACAACAAAATTTATCTCATCGATACCACTTTCCACGGCGCGCGTATAGCCGCGCCGGTTGAGAACAAGGCCAATGTAACGCGCGGCCCCATGAGGCAATCTTTCAACAAGTTCGCATGAGTCATACATCTGTGGCACCCTGCTCGGATTGACAAAGCTGGTAACCTCCAACCGTTTAACGCCGGCAGCAATTGATTTCTCAATCAATTGCAGCTTTGTGTCTGTGTCCAGAATGATCTTCTCATTCTGAATACCGTCGCGGGGAGACACTTCGATAATTTCGATCTGCTTCATTTCCCAGTCATTCTTATTGGTTCACAAGCAAATGCCCTTGCGCCTTTTCTTCATTCTTTTAAACAACTGCTTCACGTTGGAGTTTGCAATTCATTTTTTAAACTTGTCCAGACAAATTTTTTGACTTCACAAAGGTTTAGATTACAATCTTGGCAATTGGTCAGATGTTATACATTAATGCCACAGTCAGGTAGGGATTAACGGAGCTTCAATGAGTCACAAACCCACTGGAAACGAAACGCAAAAACGTAAAGGGCCACTTTCTGATATCAGAGTGGTTGAAATGGGACAGCTACTAGCCGGCCCTTTTTGTGGTCAGCTACTAGCAGACTTTGGCGCTGAGGTGATCAAATGTGAACAGCCGGGCATCGGTGACCCAATGCGACAGTGGGGGCGCGAAAAGCCTTATGGCAAATCGCTTTGGTGGCCAGTCGTGGCGAGGAACAAAAAATCCCTGACAATCAACTTGCGCACGCCAGAAGGTCAGTCGATCGTCCATAATCTGATCAAGAGTTGCGATATTCTCATTGAGAATTTTCGTCCCGGCACTATGGAACGTTGGAACCTTGGCTATGAAAAGCTGAAGGAAATAAATCCAAGACTGATCATGGTAAGAGTAACGGGATTTGGCCAAACGGGCCCTTATTCTTCAAGAGCCGGCTATGGATCCATCGGTGAAGCTATGGGCGGTCTGCGTTATGTTGTCGGAGACCCGTCAACACAGCCAAGCCGAATGGGTATTTCAATTGGTGATGAACTGGCCGCCACCTATGCCTGTCTCGGCGCGATGATGGCATTGCATGCTCGGGAGAGAACTGGCGTCGGCCAGATTGTTGACAGCGCAATCTATGAAGCTGTGCTTGCGATGATGGAAAGCATGGTAACGGAATATAGTGTTGCTGGTTATATAAGAGAGCGGACAGGCCCTATTCTCCCCAACGTATCGCCATCAAATGTCTTCAACACGAAGGATGGTAAACTTTTGCTGATAGGTGCCAATCAGGACACGGTGTTTACCCGCCTTGCCGATGCAATGGATCGCCCTGAATTGGCAACTGACCCCCGTTATGCGACCCATGCCGCAAGAGGTGAGCATCAGGAGGAGTTGGATGCGTTGATCGACGATTGGACGAAGACCATAGACCTTGAGCCTTTACAGGAAAAACTAAATGAGGCTGGAGTTCCATGTGGTCTGATCTATACCACGCCCGACATGCTGGAAGACCCCCACTTCAAAGCGCGTAACGCCATTGTCGATGTGGAGCATCCCGATTTCGGTACCATCAAGATGCAGAATGTTGCACCTCGTCTATCTAACACGCCGGGCTCTATCAGGCATGTGGGGCCAGAACTAGGAGAGCACACAGACCAGGTGCTAAAGGATATACTCGAATATTCTGACGATCAGGTTAAGGTCTGGCGCGATACTGGCATCGTTTGACAGTTGCTTTCTTCTCGGTCCGGCCCAAATAATGTTGAGCCCTTTGGCAACTAGAACATGTTGGATTTAATGAAATGACTTCTGGACTGGACACAACCTACAAAAGAGCTGGCTATCACAATCGTCAGGATTGGGGCCAGAGGCCGGCTCTGGTGCTCGTAGATTTTGCCCGCGCCTATTTTGAAGAAGATTCACCATTATTTGGCGGCGATGGCTGTGTTAGCGCTGCCAAGCATGCTGTTAAGCTGCTTGAAAATGCGCGTGCAGCATCCATTCCTGTGATCTTTACCGAAGTCCGCTACAAAAAGGGTGGCCTAAATGGGGGCGTTTTCTTTAGGAAGGTACCACCATTAAAATGCTTTGAAGATGGCAATCCACTTGGCGATTTGCAGCGGCCTCTAAATTGCCGCTCTGGCGAAACTATGATCACCAGACAATATCCGTCTGCCTTTTTTGGGACATCCCTTGCTGCGATGCTGACAGCAATGCGGGTTGATACAATTCTGCTGACAGGCCTTACGACTTCAGGATGTGTTCGGGCAAGCTGCCTTGATTCGATGAGCAATGGGTTCATCACTTTAGTCGTGTCTGATGCTTGTGGTGATATTGCCGAAGCCCCGCATGAAGCGAACCTTTTTGATATGGGCGCAAAATATGCTGATTTGCTGACGAGCGATGAGGCCGCCACCTATATCAATGCCAATTCTTCTACCTAATCAAAGACAGGCAAGTGTTAGGCCTCAATGCTCCCGGAACAGCGGGCCATGCCCATCAAATTGATCCTTGATTCCCATCGCCCGCAATGCATCCCAATATGTTGCAGCATTTATCGGGATCATAGGCTTATTGATCTCCAGCGACATTTCATTGCAAACCTCAATCATTGAGAGGTTTGTGCCTACCTGAACAAATGCATCAATGCTTTCGTCATTCATGTCGAGGACATGGGCGCGCAAATCATCTGGCTGGACATGGGCAATGGCCACCGGGCTGGGACATTTCAAACCACGAAATTTGAGAACATCAAAGCCGCAATCCTCAAAAAACTGGGTCACATTTTTGTCAGAAACCGGAAAGTAAGGTGAAATAACCGCGATCCGTTTTGCCTCGTAAAGCTTCAACGCTTTCTCACAAGCGAATGACCCTGCTGAGATTTCAACACCACAATGATCGGCGAGTTCCTGCATTCGCTTTTCAGAAGGTGCCCGTCCTCCCCAGAACATCAATGCTGACATGCCCATAATCAAATAGTCGGGTTCGCAGGTCATACAGCGGTCGACAGCCTCATAAAGCGTCGCGCCAATGGCTTCTACCAAAGCTACAAATTCCTCGTCGTTACCAACTTTCATATTTGGGATATGGATACGGCCATAATGGTTCGTGACCCCTTCAACGCGAAGACTGTCCATGTCTGGTTGGACAATTGTATTTGTGGAAGGAGCAACAACGGCAAATTTGCATCGCCATCCTAACGCGTCACGGGACATGATTTTCCTCTTTCTCAATACGCCAGCATAAGCTTTGACCTCGTTCGGACTGAAGTCAATAACTTGTCTGGACAAATTTTTCGCAAAAAGTACTCTTTGTTTAGAGACGAATTCGAAAGGCCTTTGACCTAGACGGGGATGATACCCAATGAAAAAACATAGTCTACTTGACCTAAAATCTGGAGGCTCATCAATAGTCGTTCCTGGGGTTTACGATATGATTTCTGCCAAGCTGGCTGAACGTGCCAATTTTCCGGCGCTTTATGTCAGTGGATATGGCATTTCGGCTGCGCATCTAGGTTTGCCTGATGTAGGTCTAATGACATTTTCCGACATGTTTGAGCGTGTTCAGTTGATAGCGCGCAATTCCGCAGTTCCGGTTATTGCCGATGCTGATACCGGTTATGGAGGTTTGATCAATTTGCGGCACACTGTTCAAAGCTATGAATCTGCAGGTGTTTCAGCAATCCAGATCGAGGATCAGGAATTTCCCAAGCGGTGCGCGCACGCGGCAGGTGTACGTGTCATCGAAAAGCAGGAGATGATGCGTAAGATTGAGGTGGCTTGCGAAAGTCGAAGCGATGATGGATTTCTTGTAATCGCCAGAACTGACAGCCTAACCGAGTTTGGCATTGATGATGCAATTGAGCGAGGAAAGGCCTACGCTGAGGTTGGCGCGGATATGATTTTCATTGAAGGCGCAAAAACCAAACAGCAGCTGACAAAAATTGCAAAAAGCCTTGACGCTCCGTTGATGGTCAAGATGGTTCCAGAGTTTAATGGCATGGATATCGACGGCAATATTCTGCGTCAGTTAGGGTATGACATAGCGATTTATCCTAGCCTCGCATTTTTGGTTGCCGGTGCGGCGATGCAGGCGGGGTTCCGTGAGCTACATGCCACGGGTCAGGTCAGAAAGTTTTCCATGATGGAATTTGATGCCTTCAGTGAAATGATAGGTTTTGAGGAAATTTATGAATTTGATAAGCGTTGGAATGATGACAAGCGAGATTGACTCTCTGCGGTTGGCTGGTTTTAAGCCGGCCTACAATATTTGACGCCAGGCCACTATTGCCGAGAAAAATAAGGAGCAATTCTCATGCATTACGATTTTGTACCGATTCCGCATCGCAAGCCACTCCAATGGCCAGATGGAAAGCGAATGGCATTGATAATTACGACCAATCTTGAATATTGGGAGCCAACCAAAGATACAGACCGAATCATTTATCCCGGTGGCCCTGGTATTGTGGGGGGCACACTTACAGGGCGGATATATGACAATCCAAACTGGACGTGGCGTGAATATGGCCACCGGGTTGGAGTCTGGCGGATGTTTGACCTATTCAAGACGGCAGGTGTTCCAACCAGTTGCACCATTAACGCCATGATGGCCCTTAAACGTAAAGCCGTGGTCGATCATGCTGTTTCAGCAGGGTATGAGATCGTCGCTCATAACTATGAGCAAAGTGAGCTTCTGACCGATTTTCAAGACGATGAAGAGGCCGAAAGAAGGGTCATAAAAAACACTCTTGATGTTTACAAAGATGCTATTGGTCGAGATGCAAAAGGCTGGCTATCATCGTCGCTGCGTTCGACGCCAACTACCATCGACATAATCGCCGAGGAAGGGTTGCTGTTCTTCTGTGACTTGCTGAATGATGATCAACCCTACCTAGTTAACACCCGAAGCGGCCGTCCGATTGTTTCAGTGCCTTACACATCAGAGGTGAATGATTTCACAGTATTCATGCGACAAGGCAAAGACGCTGAGGGAGCATTCAATGTCTTCAAGGAGCAGTTCGATTGGCTCTACATGGAAAGTGAAAAAAGTGGTCGGCATATGAATATCGGGTTGCACCCGCATGTTATCGGGCAACCATTCAGAATCAGGTCACTGCAAATGTTTCTTGAGTACGTTCAGCAATTTGATGATGTGTGGTTTCCAACTCGTGAAGAGATCGCGCTTTGGTATCTGGAGCACCATACTGAGCACATTGCTGTCTGATTATGGTTTCAAATGAGGCGCCAAAGGATCGGCGGAGAGTAAACGTTGTTCCTGTTGCTTCAGCGAATTTGAAAAAATAAAATTATCTTCGCCAAGGTGCCAGTTGAAAGAGGCAAGAACGGTCTGCGATGAGGATTTGTAGCGGCGCAAAATGCGCAATGAAATTTCCGTAGCTGGCCGGCCTAGGGCCATTTTCACATAAGGCGGCATGGACAGAGCCTGAATTTCCTGCTCAATTGCCGTGATTGCCAATCCAGTTGTCTCTTCCAGATAGCTGTAGAAGGGTGGTTGGCGTTTGGCTAATTCACCCCATTGAGCGCGAAACATTGGCGAAACGTAAGTTTCGATTAAAGAAGATGGCACGTCGTCAGGATGGTTTAGGCGCAAACCAGTTTGTAAAAGCCATGGCTGACCGGTATCAGCATCTGAAGAAGCAGCTATTTTTGCTTGCAGGCTGGGGTCAAGAAGGATTTCTTTTGTGGCAACTAGCTTATATCCGGAATTCAGCGCATATTGCTGCAGCTCTGATCGGGTTTCGAAGCCCTGAATGAAAGCAGTGTTTGGCTGTGACCCAATAATACGCGCGCATGCGCCTTGCTTGCGCTCAACAAGCCCATCTATCTGCAGTCTGCGCAGCGCTTCGCGCACGGTGAAACGGCTGGAACTAAATTCAAGACACAGGGCTGCCTCACTTGGTAACTTGCTATTTAAAGCGTATTCACCGTCAAAAATGCGCTTTCGAATAGCCTGATGTATTTCTTGATATCTTGTCATACTTGAATAACACACTTCAGTTCACAACAATGTGATTGTTGTTTACTTACACGTTATTGATTATACGCTCTATTCAACTGCTTCAAGTTCTCTCAAAGAAGTGATCATGGATGAGCGCATGACAAATTCTTTGTGCCGGCTTGCATTGTCAACCGTTGCTCGAAGTTCATCGTAATAATCAGAACGTTGCTTTGGATCAGTTGCATTCAGAATGGCTCGGTTACGAAGCGCCTGTGCCTGAACTGTTTCAAGAGCCACTTTCCGCCGCTGCCGTTCATATCTGCCCATGGAATCCAGCGATTCACCGTGCCAAACATTCACCAATTTGCCGACAAGGTTCACGGCATCATGTATGCCGCCATTCATCCCCATGCCGCCGAGCGGATTGTTTAAATGGGCTGCATCACCTGCAAGAAAAATCCGGCCGTCGATATATTTGTTAACGATGCGCTCATGAACGCGGTAAGCGGTCTTGTGAACCACCTCATATTTCTGATCTGTTTGCACCACTGCCTGAAGCCTGGCTTCAATATTGTCAGGATTCATTATGACTTCTTCACTGTCCTCAGGATTTGTTGGCAATAACACACGCCACAGGCTCGGTGTTCGCAACAGCACGAGCCATTCGGACGGATCTGAAACATATGCAATGTTGGCGAGATCAGGAATTGCTTCGTGATATTTGAAATGGGTTGAAAGAGACAGAAAGATTTCAGGTATCGTAATGCCTTCGAATTGCGCGCCGATAGACCTCCTAACAACCGAACGGGCTCCATCTGTTCCAATCAGATATTGGCCCCGAAATTCTACCTTTGAATTATCTTTTTGTTCGGCAATGACCCAAACACCGTCTTCGCTCTGGCCGATTTCATTAGCTTTTGTTTCTGTGACTAAATTACCGTCAGGATGGGCATCTACAAATGCGCGCAGCGCTTTCGTCAGCTTCCACTGCTCACATTGTAGACGAAATGGATAATCAGTTTCGCCGGCAAGGTGGGAAAGATCAAAGGTGGCTACCACACCCTCATTGCGGTCACGGAATTGCCATTCTGGGCAAACAAGCCCCTGCTCTACAAGTGTTTTAGTAACGCCAATTTGCGCTAGAAAATCAAGCGTTGGTGGATGAAAAGTAGACGCCCTTAAATCTTGTGCTAGATCAACTGTCGCTTCAATGAGTGTGACGGGGATGCCGGAATCTAATAAGAATGCCGTGGCAACAAGTCCAACCGGGCCTGCTCCAATAACAATTATCCGTTCATTGCTTTGCACCATACCCAGACATGGCCTTTCCAAATCCAATAAAAATCCTGCAGGAATAGTCTAATTACCAACCATTAGGATGACTTCATATTTGTCTGGACAAGTTAGCGCACAAGCCTTCAATGTAAAGAGCAAATGAAATGGCCATCGCTTTGGATCCATAACTCTAAGCTTCTTGGTTGATAGACCTAAAAATTTTCTCAGAGGATAAGACCATGGTGTTTGTTCAGCAGCTTATAAATGGTTTGATGCTTGGTAGTATTTACATAAGCGTGGCCGTGGCTTTCACTCTTACGATCGGCATTCTGAATTTCCTCAATTTCACCATTCCTGCATTGTATATGTTGGCTGGCATGGTTGGATGGTCTGTGTCTTATTATGGACTGCCATTTGGGTTGAGCGAACCGCTTGGCTGGGCTCCATCGCTCTTGATTGGGATCACATGTTCGGTCCTGGCATCGCTGCTGGTCGAGCGTTTCACCTATAGGTATTTCAAGATCAAGCATGGTGATTCTACGGAACACGCCATCCCATTGGTATCGTCACTTGGCTTTCTACTTATTTTTGAATATGCGGTTCTTGGCGCGCATGGATCCGAAACGCGTGGTTTTCACACACCATTCTCGGATCTGAATTGGCGGATCAGTGATCTAGTCATTTCAATTCCCCAATTCGCTAGCCTAATTGCATCACTCGGAATAGTGGTCGGCCTGTCATTCATGCTGAAGAAAACCAAGATAGGGCGCGCCCTGCGGTCCACCGCGGAAAGCCCAGATACAGCCACGCTAATGGGTGTCGAAGTTAACAAAATTGTGCCAGTAGTTTTTTTTCTGACAGGGTTGTTTTGCGGCCTTGCAGGCTCAATTTTTGCCATCAATTATAATGAAGTGAGCCCTTATATGGGTGATCACGTCGGCACCAAAGCCATCGCCGCTATGGTGATTGGAGGGCTAGGTTCCGTTTGGGGCGCAATTGCCGGTGGACTGATCGTAGGAATTAGCGAAACATTTTCGATACATTTTTTCGGAGCGTCTTCTGCTCAGATTACCGTTTGGGGTCTACTGTTGGTTCTTCTTGTTTTTCGTCCAAGCGGATTGTTTGGCCACAATGCAATTGGTAAGGGTAAGTTTTAATGAGCGGTTACCTCTCAGGTCTTATCGGTATTCTTGGCATAAATATCATCTTCGCCTATTCGATTTATGTTTGTGCAGCGACTGGCCAGCTTAACCTTGGAGGAGCTGGGTTCCAAGCTATCGGTGCCTATACATGCGCGGTCCTCAGTGAAACATTGGGCCTACCCATACCTTTGCTGCTAGTGATGTCTACATTGGTTGGGGCGGCGGTCGGGTTCTTCATAGCCTTTCCTATATTGAGAACCAGGGGCGTCTATATGGTTCTTGCAACTTTTGCCTTCGCAGAGGTTGTCGCTGGTGTGATATTGAATTCCGAATTTCTAGGAGGGCCAACGGGGCTTGTTCTTTCAGAATATATAGAAATTAATGTCATAGTTGGCGTGGCTGTTTTGGTGGTTTTGCTCTGCTTTTATCTTATGTCAACTCGGGTAGGCCTTGCGATGCGCGCGGTGCATGATGATGAGGCAGTTGCGGATCTTATGGGTGTGAATCGACGGGCGATCCAAATCTGTGCCTTTTCAATCGGTGGCGCTCTGGCTGGCCTCTCAGGTGGACTATATGCGCTCTATTTTGGCTTTGTGGAAGCGCAATATTTCAATGCTTTCCTTTCCATTTTTGTGCTGCTTTACGTATTAATTGGAGGCACCCAAACAGCTTGGGGTGCACTGATTGGCGCGTCATTCTTTACGATTGTTCCAGAAATCCTGCGGATGGGCGATGATTGGCGGTTCTTCATCTTTGGTCTAATTATCGTGGCGATGATGATCTTCCGCCCGGAAGGAATGGTAACACGCCAGACGTTAGACAAAATCCTATTTAAGCTTTTTTCACCTGGACAACGAAATGTCTGAGCCGATCCTCGAGATTTCTGAAGTAAGCAAGAATTTTGGCGGCATCGTCGTTCTTCAAGATGTATCTTTCAAGCTGGAGGCTGGCGCGAGACACGCATTGATAGGCCCGAACGGGGCTGGAAAGACCACTATGTTCAACGTCATTTCCGGTGTCTATCAACAGGACGCAGGCGAAGTAATGTTTGCCGGAAAGAGCGTCAGCGGTATTCCGTCACGTAAGCGCATCTCACTTGGTATGGCGCGTAGCTTCCAGAACATCCGTTTGATGCCGCATTTGTCTGTCGTTGAGAACGTTATGCTTGGCCAGCATAGCCGGGCCAATTTTATTGATATGCTTAAGCCAATCATGGCCATCCCAAAGTCTGATGAGAAGCAAAGAGCGATAGAATTACTCGAGACCTTCGGACTACACGCCTTCAACGGCCGCTCGGTTTCTGAGTTGCCTTACGGGGTTAAGAAGAAAATTGAAGTTGTTCGCGCTTTGATGGCGGATCCGCGCCTGCTACTTTTGGACGAGCCCGCGGCAGGACTGAACGCTGCTGAGACGGCCACACTTCATGAATTTCTGTCTGAAGTCGTGGAACGAGGCGTCACATTACTGGTCGTCGAACATGACATGCCGTTCGTGAACAAATTGTGTGATACCGTCACAGTCATGAATTTTGGCAGACTGATTTACGATGGGCCAATCTCTGGCATGCGAGAAGATAAAAACGTTTTGGAGGCTTATCTCGGCACAGACAATTAGAGCTGAGCACACGAAATTATGCTGAAACTAGAAAATATCGATGTTCGTTATGGGCCAATACATGCAGTAAAAGACGTATCTTTGACTGTTGGTGATGCACAAATTGTTGCGATCCTTGGCTCAAACGGTGCAGGGAAATCATCACTCCTTCGCGCCATCGCAGGTGCTGAAAAAACGAGCGGTGGTATTATAACTTTTGACGGAAAGTCAATTGATGGTCTCAGCCCACCAATGCGGGTTATGCAAGGGATTACTCTGGTGCCTGAAGGTCGGCAGATCTTCGTTAGCATGACCGTGGAAGAGAACCTGCTAATGGGTGCCTACACTCAGGACCAGACCGCGATTAAGCCTGGCATCGAAACTATTTTTGATCGATTTCCCAACCTTGCGAGTAGACGGCATTCTCTAGCCTCGGTGCTCTCGGGCGGAGAACAGCAAATGTTAGCTATTGGCCGCGCCATGATAGCCAAGCCGAAACTGATGATGCTTGATGAGCCGTCATTGGGGCTCTCGCCGATGCTTGTTAATCAACTGTTTGAACTTATCCTAGAACTCAACAATCAGGGGATTTCGATACTACTTGTTGAACAGAACACCAAGATGGCTTTGCAGGCTGCTAAATATGGATATGTGCTTGAGCTTGGCGCGGTGCGGATTGAAGGTGAAGCGGGTAATCTCGCAGCAGACAAGTCTCTGGCCGAGGCTTATCTCGGCGATTAACAAATTCACGTAGAGGAATAACCTCTACTGAACTAGTGCGGTAAAATACCCACTAAAAACTAGGGAGGATGTTTATCATGAAATTATTCAAACCACTTGTTCTTGGCGTATTTCTATCGCTGTTAAGCCTTACAGGTGCAGTTGCAGCTGAGACACTGAAAATAGGCCACATTGCCGCGAGAACTGGTTTTCTAAAGGGGCCAGGCTTGCCAGCCACGGTTGCTGTAGATATGGCAGTAGAGGAAATTAATGCTGCTGGCGGTGTTAATGGAAAGATGATTGAAATCATCGAGTTCGATAGTGGCTCCGATCCAAAGCAGGCATCACTTGCAGCCAGAACGCTGGTTAAGGATCATGACGTTCTTGCAATTATTGGCCCATTTTCTTCTGGCGAGGCAAAGGTAGGGTTCAATGTGGCAGAACGCGAAAAGGTTGTTATGATTTCAACAGCGTCCTCTGCACCCGGCCTTACAGATGGTAAAGACTGGGCCTGGCGTCTCACTGAGGACGAAGGTAAGCAATTTGCAAGGCTGCTTAAAACACTTACCAAAATGAATGTGCCGAGGTCCAAGGTCGATATTGTCTACGTATCGGACGAAGCGATATCAGCGGTTGTTGGTACGAAGCTATACCCAGCTTTGTTCAAGGCTTTTAACATTGAGCATGGAGAGCCCGTGGCAATCACCTATAAGAGCTTTGACTTGGCGCCGCAGATTGCTCCAATCGTGGCAAACAAGCCTGACATGGTGGCAGTTGCTGGTCTCCCAGAAAACGCGTCAAAAACTATTCGGGAATTGAAGCGCCAAGGATTTGAAGGCCGTATGATCGGTAGCCAAATCTTTGCAGATCCCAATATTTTGGATTTGTTTGGTGATCTCGCAGAGGGCACAACATTTATGGCTGGTTTTCATGCTGATGCCTCACCTGCTGCGAACGCATTTAATAAAAAGTTCATCTCTATGGCAACAGAGCGAGGCATCAACAAGTTGGGTGCGCACCATACCGATGCACAGTCTTACGATGCGGTTTATCTGTTCGCTCAAGTGATGAAAGAACAGGGTATCACTGGCAATGCTAACAAGGTTCAGAACGAAAGACTTGCGATCCGTGATGGTCTGAAAACAGTAAGCTTCTCTGGTGTGCTAGGTACAGATCTCTGTTTTGCGGGAACAGATGCCGAATTGCCTGGTTATGTGATCCAGATTAAAGATGGTAAGTGGACACTTATGGATAGTCACGACGCTGACGCCTGCAACTAAGCCAGCGTAGCTGGTCTATCACTGTTTAAAGTGATGGATTTCTATTTGCCAATTTTTGGGGATGTGGGCCAAGTTGGTTCACATCCTCTATCTTTTTGTGAATTTCGACGACCAGTATTATAGGAAGCGCTCAGTCAGTTATTTGCATAGTCGACTTCATTGCGTTTTAATATCAACTTAACTTGTCTGGACAGGATCTTGAGCCGCCATGGAAAAAAATTTGCTTTTACTCGGAGGTGCAGGAGGCATTGGTAGAACAATTGCGAAGCGCGCTGTTGCAGAAGGCTGGGCAGTGACAGTCATGGATCTTGAAGCCTCCATTACCGCTCACCCTGTCGCGACCGGCGTTGTGTCAATTTCCATTGATCTGCAGGATGAAGGCAGCATTGTTAAGGCTTTCACTGGCCTCGAGCCTCTTAAGGGATTTGTAAACCTAGCAGGTTTTATGACCGGCGTTAAACCGTTGGAAGAAACCAGCATAGAAGAGTTTGACAATGTAATGGGCTGCAACATTCGCGGTGCCTATCTGGCCTCATTACAGGCATTACCTTTGCTACGATCCGGCAAAGGTGCCATTGTAAACATCGTCTCCGGTCTGGCCAGCAATGTGCGGCCTGGATATGGCATATACGGCGCCTCAAAGGCGGCTCTGATAAACCTGACCAAGACATTGGCACTGGAAGCCGCACCGGATGTAAGGGTGAACGCCGTTGGGCCTGCAGCAGTTGATACCGCATTTCTACGCGGTGGCACTGGCCGATCTGACGAAAATGAATGTATCTCATTGAATATTAATCAATATATCAGCCATACACCTTTGGGAAGGTTAGCAATACCCGAGGATATAGCTGGGCCTGTTATGTTTCTGCTCGGTAACGATAGCGCTTTTATGACTGGGCAAACACTCTGGGTGAATGGCGGCGGGTATATGCCATGAAAAGCGAAATTTCGATGAAAAATGATATTTTAAAGAACCGCGTAATTTTAATCACGGGAGGCGCGCGTGGCCTCGGTCGAGAGATGGCACTTGCCGCGGCCCGTAAGGGCGCAAAGCTCTGCCTCACCGGATCGACAAGTTCCGGTGTTTTTGATCAGACCATTAAAGATATATCGTCGATCATTGGGGCTGATAATCTTCTGGCATGTGTGTCAGATGTTACTCAAAAGTCACAAGTGGAGGCTCTTGTCGATCAGGCACTAGATCGTTTTCAAAGAATCGATGTCCTTGTAAATAATGCTGGGAGAGGCATGCGATTAGTTTCTGAAGCTTTCACTGCGGAGCCGACCAAATTCTGGGAAACCGACATTAAGCCTTGGAAAAAAATCATAGACACAAACATCAATGGCCCCTTCCTGATGGCAAAGGCTGTGATTCCTTCGATGCTAAAAGCTAGCTTTGGTAAAATTATCAATATTTCCACTTCTGCGCAGACAATGGTGCGGCAGGGTTATTCGCCCTATGGTCCCAGCAAGGCTTTTCTAGAAGCTGCCACACGAGCTTGGGCTGTTGAGTTAGAGGGGACCGGAGTTGATGTAAATATTTTGCTTCCAGGTGGCGCTGCAGATACTGATCTATTGCCGCAGGGCGCTAATAGAAAAGGGGCAGATGGCAATTTGCTATCCGCCAATGTGATGTCTGATGCCTTTATCTGGCTGGCATCAAATGCGTCCAATGGGATCACCGGTGGCCGATTTATCGGCCGGTTCTGGGGTGATGAAAAATCTTTTCGCGTTGATACCGGGCAGATGCCCAACATTTTGTAGGTTCAAATACCTTGACGGAACCAATGTTTCTTCAAATGGGCGGCCTTGAAATTTACGGCGTTACCGAAATTGAGCGCTTCGATGTGCCGTTATCCTTCATGTTTCCTGAATTGAATGATTTGGTCACATCACATGAAGTGGCTGCGCTGAATGACCCTGCCGTCTGTTCAAACGGGCAGGTGCATTTAACGATTAGATCATGGTTACTACGTATGAACAATCGCGTGATTTTGGTCGATGGCTGCGTTGGCAATCACAAGAACCGAAAACATTGGCCAAGCTGGCATCAACGCACTGATAACGTTTGGTTGAAAAAACTAGGTGCCCTTGGCGTGAAACCACAGGATGTTGATGTGGTTTTTTGCACACATTTACACGCGGATCATGTTGGCTGGAATACGAAACTTGAAAATGGCCACTGGGTTCCAACTTTTTCGAACGCAACCTATCTCACCGGACGTGTTGAATATGAACATTGGCTTGCCGAGAGTATTGATGGCGACAAACACGGGTCTTTTGGCGATAGCGTTATGCCCATCGTTGAAGCTGGCCAAATGACATTTCTCGAGGATGGAAGCGACCTCGCACATGGGCTTAATGTAAAACTTGCGCCCGGTCATACACCCGGGCAGCTGATGCTGCATGCCAGCGGGTGTGAAACAAGCGCTATTTTCTGTGGTGATGTTTTGCATTCACCACTTCAATTGCGGTTTCCAGATATCTCAAGCGCAATTTGCTTTGATCGCCAGGAAGCGGCCAAAACCAGACGCAAACTATTATCTCGCCTCGGTAATAGCGAAGATTATTTGCTGCCAAGTCATTTTAGTGATCCAGGCTGGTGCAAAATCGCCGCCGAAGGTGATTGGTTTTCCATGTACTAACAAGCTGATTAAAGCGCCGATACCCGTCTCAGTTTGCAGCAAAAGGAGAACTCTGATGAATGCCCAATTGAATGGTCTTCGCATTCTAATCACAGGAGCGGGCCGTGGTCTGGGGCAGAGTCACGCCTTACACTTGGCTGGTTATAAAGCTCATGTCATTATTCATGACTTGGAGGAGGAGCTAGCCCTCAACACAAAAAAGGAGGTTGAGGAAGCAGGAGGGAACGCGTCTGTTCTTGTATCAGATATTCGAAATATCGATAAATTTCAGAAAGATCTCAAATCTTGTGGTTCGATTGATGTGCTCGTCAACAATGCGGGTATTGGAGGTGCGGGAAAAAAAATCGATGAAATCGATTTTGAAGTCTTTGACGAAATGTATCGGGTTCACGTGGCAGGCACCTTTTTTGCCACACAAGCAATTCTTCCGCAGATGAAAGCCCGAAAACAAGGCAAAATTATTAATACCACCTCAATTTTTGCGCAAGTCGGGCATTATGAGTCCAGCCATTACGTTGCAGCGAAATCTGCCATTTCAGGGTTAACTAAAGCTTGGGCGAGAGAGTTTGCACCCTGGAATATCAAAGTAAACTCTATTGCCCCCGGTTTCATCGAAACTGAAATGACCCGACTTTCAACAACACAAGAACAAATCGAATCGCTTGCCAATGCCATTCCTCTTGGTCGTTTGTGTTCACCGATAGATATCTCTTATGCGGTGGCCTGGTTGGCTTCTTTTGAGACAAATCAGATGACCGGTCAGGTGATTAGCCCAAATGCAGGTCAGGTTATCTGCTAGTTAGTTCGTGGGTCCTCAACTGCCTCTTTATGACAGTTTCTTCGTGATGAGACTACGAAAAGGAAAGGCCTAAAATCCATCCCAAAGATACTACTTAGTCCAGCTCAAGAAATACATTGTCTTGCATCCCGCCGGTTATGGACATACCAACAGCCGAACCAGCTGCGGCTCTGATCTTGTCTAAGTTTGCTTTGACTTCTTCTTTACTGCGCCACAGTGTCATTGTTCTGATTGTATTTGGCCCAGTGACACTTGCGCGCATATTTACCACGCCGGCGGCTTTCATCTCCGGCCAGAGGCTCTTGGCGTTCTCAACCGCATTCTCAACATTGCCGTCAAATTCCCGATCAGTAGATGCAGTAAACATCTGGTTCTACGCAACGCGTTAAATAGAAGAATACCGGGATGGACAGACCCGCCCTTTAGACAGGTTTTCGCTAACGCCGACGTGGTTATTTATTCTAGTAAATTAATAAAATCATGCCGCAATAGGCGACACAGGGTAAGCCGAAATACCACAAGGCTAGAAGTTACTCCGATGACTAGCTGTAATCGTACTGAACAATGCCGCGGTGCGGTGCGATTTTCGCGGTGACACTCGTATTGTTGGCATAGACTGACGTCATGAAGGTTTTCCAGATTTGATCGCAGGCCAGATAGGCCTCCTGATTTTTATATTCCAACCAATTGCCGACTGTGAATTTACCTTCCTTATTGAACACTCGTGTGATGTAAAATTTTATCATTCCATTATCACGAAGGTCATTGGCCAGCTGTTCATAATTCTGCTCAACAAAGACAAAAAAAGCAGTCATATCACTCTCTGTCGGAAAGTCCACTAACGTGTAGCTTGTTATGACAGCATTACTCATCACAGAATCTCAAAATCATCGCAGAATATATATATAAATCAGTGCTTAAGTACATGATGTGACAGGTGATGGGGCGGGTCATGTGTGACTTATGATTTCGCAGCGGCCTGATCGGTTAGTTTCTGGCTTAAGGACAGGTTATAGTTGCCAAGCTCCCAAGTGATTTTACACTCAAACATCTCGCTATATAACTGAAAAAACTTCCGCAGCTCGGGAAGCGCGGATTTTGCCTGCTCGGGCTCTTGTAAAAAGAATACTGCCATCCCTAGGTCGGGCGCAATATGGAAGGTATCCACTTTTATAAGCCCGGCGACCCAGGTGAGGTCCGAGTTGTTTTCCGCCCAATCATGCCCAACGCCCATGACCTTCGCGTTGGCGTATCTAAAGCGGCCTATAATTACAATTGGAACTTGCATTCAAACCACCATTACGACGCAACCCGCCACTAAACGTTTCCCAGAAGAGTTTTCGATACAACGCCACAAAGGTCAAGTGCCAGCCTGCTGCGCGACTTGACGCTGGAAATGCGGCGTGGCTGGACCCCGCCTCTGGGAACGTGAACAAAGCCGCAAAGTGGGTCAAACGGCGTCATGCTGATTTCCGCAATTATCTGCGCTCGCTCTGGCTTGAACTGGCTTCCAAATGCGACATTCATGTTGACTTAGTAACATCACACTGGAAACTTCCCGCCAAAGGAAAACTCTCGGCAATGCATCAAAATGCCGGGGAAACAGAAACGAGGCGGCGTGATGGGAATGATATTCAAACAGAAACTGACTGGACCCAGCGTCTGGAAGGGGCCTGATTTTGCGGGAGATGACAGCTGGGTCCGGCCACTTGATACCATGCAATGTGACGAACTGCTGGCCGCGATCACCATTGTTCAGGGTGCCGGCAAGTGTTTCCCTGACTTCGGCGTGGATGACTTTCCGTTGCCAACCTTTGGCACGCAGCTAAGCGCCTGGGGCGACGAACTAGAAAGCGGGCCTGGCTTTATCCTGCTTCGCGGTTTGCCTATAGACGGATTGGCAGATGACGCCATCGATATTCTCTATTTTGGGCTTGGCCTTCATATGGGGGTGCCGGTGCGGCAGAATCCTGCCGGTGACTTAATTGGCCGGGTCATGAATGTTGGCGATCTGGAAGATAGGCAGACCCGCGTCTATGAGACAAATGCCTATCTGCCATATCATACCGATCCATCGGATATGGTCGGACTGCTCTGCATACGTCCAGCAAAATTTGGTGGCGTCAGCAGCCTCATTTCTTCCAGTGCTTTATATAACGAAATGCTATCGCGCTATCCCGAGTATCTGTCGATCTTCTACAGACCCATGTATTACCCGCATCTTGGCGGTGACGAACCGGCACTGGCACCTGTCTTCAGCTATTATCAGGGCAAAATGTCGGTGCGTTATCTGCGGCAATATCTTGAATTGGGCGCCGATATGATGGGGCGTTCGCTTACACCGGTAGAACATGAGGCGATGGATGTGTTCGACCAGATCATGCATGAGCCCGATATGCGGGTCGATATGATGATGCAGCCGGGCGATCTGCAACTGGTCAATAACTACAGCGTGATGCATTCGCGCACCAGCTTTGAAGATCATGATGATATTACGCTCCGTCGGAGTAAATTACGGCTGTGGCTAAAGCTGCCGGGCGCACGCCAACTGGGCTACCGCTTTGAAGGTCGGCATGGCTTTCCCGATCCAACCTGAATGACGCACCGCATGCGCACACTGCCCGTCCGAGGCGCACAGGGGCGCTTTATGAAGCGCTCCTGTATTATTTAGGGGGCTTATCGAAAAGCCACTCTGATCGTCCGTTCGATCTCTATTCGGCGACCTTCAGGTCTACGGCTGATGTCTTGCCGTTTCTGCCTGTCTCAAGCTCAAACGAAACCTTCTGGCCTTCTTTCAGGTCGGTCATGCCGGCTGCTTGAACAGCGGTGATATGCACAAACACATCAGACGCCTGCTCCTCGGCCTCAATAAAACCGTAACCTTTCGTGGCATTAAACCACTTCACTGTCCCAACACTCATATGTCACTCCTATGACTCGGGGATTGGGTAAACCATTCAATTCTGGGAGGAAAAGCGTGGAAACCGCCCTGCAACCGCGCAGGATACGACCCGTCGTAAAAAAAAACTGACAGAAAGTCCAGCCTAAATTGGGGTTAGCTCTCTTCTTGCCCGCCCCTGCCGGGACACCTGTCTAGTGTGCTGTGCAGTGGCTGAAAAGCACCGATAACAGCGTTGCACCGCCGCTTGGGGCTTCTAGCCATAAGCTTGCATCTTGTTAGGATAGAGAAATTGGTGTTACCATAATGATCTACATTAAGTGGTTCAGCGTGATGCGTTTACTGTCAGTGCGGTCGTTAGTATCCATGTTTTTCTTGTGCGCAGGCACTGCGGCGCCATCCTTTGCCAAAACCGCCTGTCCTGCCGACCAAGACATGGAGTGGCATGATTGCATCGGTGTCTATGAGACGGAACCATCCAGCGAATTCAGCGGAGACGTCTACCGAGGCTACTTCAAGGACGATACCTTCCACGAACTGGGTGTTTATTTCTATAAGGCCGGTGACGTTTATTTCGGTGGTTATGATGAAGGCACGTTGCAAGGACCGGCGATCTATGTCTATGGGCCGAAAACCAAACATTTTGGTGACAGCTATGTCGGCAATTTCGACAAAGGGCAGCGCAGCGGCCATGGTGCCTTTTTCTTTTCGGATGGCGATATTTTCATAGGCAACTTTGAAGACGGGCACCGCGAAGGCGCCGGAACCTATTATTTTGCCGATGGCACTGTCGAGCATGGCATATGGCGGGACGGAAAATTTACAGATGCAATGACGCCCAGCTTATCACGCAAACGCGATTGCCCAAAGTCACCCTCCGCCTATTTCGATAATTGCTTTGGCACCTTTATGTTCGACAGCGGTGACAAGTATGTGGGCGAATTCAAGGACGATGAATTCCATGGTCTCGGCACCTACGTTTTTCCGGATGGAGATGTGTTCCAGGGCTATTTCCAGAATGGCAATTGGAACGGGCTCGGGCTTTACATCTTCGGCAGCAACGGAACTTCAAAGGGTGATGTTCGGCTTGGCGTTTATCACGACGGCACGATCGACGGCGAAGGCGTCTATCTGTTCAACTCCGACGGTGAATGGGCCGGTGATATTTTCGCTGGCAACCACGAGGACGGGCTTGCCGAAGGGCTGGGTGCCTATTTCTATTCTGATGGCGCTAAATACATCGGTCTGTATGGAAATGATCTACAGAACGGCCCAGGTATGCTTTATTTGGCTGATGGCACCAACAAGGCGGGCATCTGGAAAGACGGTGAGATGCAGACCTCGGACAACGCCGACACGCGGATTTCACCATAGCAAATCTGATTACGCGGGCAGCGCCAATACCGAATTGCCGCGGGTTTCGGCGATAGTAACATAACCACATTCGGTTAGCCGCTGCAGCACATCCACTTCCCAGTCATCACGGTTAACGGTCTCGATTATCAGTAGCTGCGGAAACAAATCTCTGTTTTCCGGCACAAGGAACGGGACAAGGGCACGGTCCTCCATACCCTCAATGTCAATTTTCATGGCGTCGACGGCCGTGACCTCATTCTCTGCTAGCAAGGCTGCAAGCGGGCGCACCGGCACATCAATCGTACCACCTGCGGAAAAATTCCTCACGATAGAACTGCCACCGGTATCGCCCTGCTTCAGGTTAAGGCGCGCCAACTCATCAACGGCACCGATCGCCACAGGTAGGACCCTGATCTGCTGGTCAAAACCATTGAAGGCGATATTGGCGGCAAACCTGTCTACCAGTTCCGGGTTTGGTTCAGCCGCCAGCACCTGTTTTGCTCCTGCATGCGCCGCCATAAGGGCGTAATAGCCGATATTTGCGCCAATATCGACAAAGCATCCATTATCTGTCAGATAATCGCGCATGAAGGTAAGTTCCTCGGCCTCGCGCAGGCGCGAACTGAACAGGATCTTTGATTCAATGGTGTTCCCGACGGGCCGCAACCGAAGCCGCAGCCCGTGATAAGCAAAATCAACCGGCGCGCCGGGAGACGGTGCCTGCCATGCGCGGGAAAAGACGCGTTTCAACTTGCCGCGGCCAAGTCCCATACGGACAAGGAACAAGATCAGCCGGTTCACGCCCGTCGGTCTGTAAGCACCAAAATCATCCATCGGCAACCGGCTTTCTCAGGATAGCAATGCCTTTCTATAGACGGACCGGCAGACAATAGACCAGCAAAAAACCGTCCATCAATGGCCTAAGGCGGATGTATGGTGCATGGTTGACGCCTGCCACTTCTAGGAACGGGCGGCCATAGCCTCCCAGTCCCGATATATCTTCTGCGCAGGCCCAATTGGACCGCACCGGATTAGCGCCAAAAAGGTAGCATTCTTAGTTCTAGCACCTCTATCCACAACCACCTACTGCTTTGCTTCCGCCAGATCTTCAGGATTGATTTAGCCCGAGGCCTCGCGGGTGGCTTAGTCTGCCTCCTCAGCAGCAACGCTTGCCAAATTGGCAGACGCGATTGACACCAACGCAGCGGAGATTTCTTCGTCAGGTGGGCTGCCGGCAAACCATTTATAGACCTGCAGGTAGTTTTGTCGTTACCATAGAATGTCTTTTTTAGGAGGTATTAATGAAAAGAGTTGTTACAGCCGGCCTTCTGGCCTTTGCCCTTTTTGGCATTTCCGCCTGCTCGAGCTATCCAAGCTGGGTACCGAACTGGGCACAAATAGGTGCCGAGGAAAAATCCTGACCTGCGCGTGACGACAGCGCATCTTTAAACAAATGACAATGCCCTGTGAGAGATAAGGCACAGGGCATTCTTTTTACCAATTGCGGGGAAACAAAATGCCGCCGGCGCGGCGCACATAATGTCCAGCCTGGCACTAGCCAGATCATGGGTGAGCACACCCAGCCCGCAATCAGGTGCGACGATCGGCCTGTCTCAGTTAATATTCCCGAGCGCAGCGGCCGCCCCGTCTTTAGTCCGGTCTCATCGTTACGTTTTGCGGGCATTCATTATGCTTGGCCTCGTCGGTGGCGTACCTCAGTCCAAGCTGAAACGCGTGCCGACAATCTCGCATATCCGGATTGTGGCCAGCTTGTCCTGCTGATCACGGATCATGCCCAGCCAGTCGTCGAAATTCAACAGCGCGGCCATGCGACCTGTGATCACCTGCAGGTCGCTGCGGCACTCACCCGTGTCACCCGGCTTCAGCGCCATATAATCAGCTCGGCAATCCAGCTGGCTGTTACCCACCAAAACCCCCGAGGCGGTTGTCATCAGGACGGATACATGGGTGATGTCGCGGCCGATCCGGTTCTTGAATTGAAGGCGCAGCCGGTAGATGGTGGCCGCACCAGCCTCATCATCCTCGAATTTGACCATCACCTCGCAAGGCAGCTTTTCGGCCGCCACCGCCGGCTTGGCGATCACAAGACCCAGCGCGAGCCATGCCATCAGGATCATAGCCGCAAGGGGCAGAAATAGTGCCGTCCTGCCCATGCTGCATTTTGTAACATCGCCGTGTAACTGCGTATCTTTGCGGCGCTGCATCATGTCATAATTCCCTTAATATTGCGTGCGGCTGACGGTTTTAGTCACGCAGACGCGCTAATTCGGCAACGATCTCGCAATCGGTAATCTGCAGGAAAATGCTCGGCGGCACTTTTAGCTTTGATGTCCGGTTACCGCCGCCAAGGATGATGTAATCCAGCGCCATGACAGATTCTTCTACCCAGACGCGTACCCCCGCCGGCAGACCTATCGGGGTCACGCCGCCAATTTCCATACCGGTGATCGCGCGCGTTTCATCCAGGGTCGCAAAGGATGCCTTTTTCGCACCCAGCCGCTTGCGAACGGTCTTGTTAACATCAAGGCGATGCGTGGCAGGCACCATGCAAAGCGCATGATTGTCACCATCGGCCTTGTCGCGCACCAGAATGGCATTCACTGAATTTTCAGATGGCACCTGATAATGCGCACAAAAGGCCGCCGTATCAGCAAGGTCATCATCACAGGGCCAGACTTCGAATGCCAACCCTGATGCCGCCAATGTAGCCTGTATCGCTGGAAGCGTTTTTCCTGAACCGTTCTGCATGATCGCTCCGTTTCGCGCTGTTGCTAATATATCCGAGATTTTGCCAAAGCCCTGATTATCAGGCCACAGGAAAAAGCACTCTTTGCAGAATTTGGACGATCTATATGCCGTCTGGCGCGGTGAAGACTTTAAACAGGTGCATGGATGTCCTATTTTCAGATCATGGAACAGCACGCGCGCAAAACCGCCTCCATACCGCTGCGCAGCGGCAAAGCTACCGGCAGGCGCTTTGCCAGCGGGCTGGTTGCCGCAGGTCTGGCGCTGCTGACGGTAGGCGGTGGCGCCCCGGCAGCGCATGCAAGTGACGATGCCATGACCTTTCAGATGACGGCGGACAGCGCGCACTACTGGCGTTTTCTCAGCGATCGCGTGATGGGCGGCGTGTCGGACGGCAATCTGGAGTTTGTCACCATTGACGGCCGCGCTGCTGCCCGCATGACAGGTGATGTCAGCACTCGCAATAATGGCGGCTTCATCCAGTTTCGGGCCGGAGTGGATTTTTCCGCCTTTGTCGATAATGGCAGTGCGCTGCGCGGCATGCGGATCCGGGCACGGGGCAATAACGAGACCTATTACATTCATCTGCGCACCCGCGACACAAACCGTCCCTGGCATTATTACAGCGCCTCTTTCACCGTAGACGAAAGTTGGCAGCATTTCACTCTGCCATTCGCCGGCTTTACCCACAATGCCGGACTGACGCCGCAGACCCCGTCGGCGGACCGGCTGGTCAGCATTGGCATTGTGGCTTATGGACGTGATTATGCGGCCGACATCGCTATTGCGGATATTTCCTTTTTCTGACGTGGTGTGGCGCCTTGGGCTTTATTCGCAATGACGCCGGCACGCTGATCCCGCCCTTTCGGGGCGAAGCCTTCCCCTGGATTGGCGGCGATGCCCAGACCATTCGTCATTTCCTACGTCAGGACGCCCCGGCACCACCCTCTTCACAGGAAATTTGTCTTGACCTTGAAGATGGGGACAGGCTTTTGGCTGCCTTTCATCCGGCACGCACGGCGGCCACAACCGGCACAAACGGCCGGTCACGAGGCTGTATCATCGCGGTTCATGGATTAAACGGATGTATGAATGCAGCCCATATCCTGTGGCTCATACGGCCTGTACTGGATGCGGGCTTCAGCCTGTTGCGGGTAAATATGCGTGGCGCGGGTCTAGGGCGACCATTGGCGCGCGGCACCTATAACGCCGGCACCGGGGCTGATCTCATCCCGTTTGTTGACGCCGCCAGCACACTGGACCCGGGTGTGCCGCTTTTCATGATGGCTCATTCCCTTGGTGGTACGGCAGCGCTGAACATGATTCTGGATTTTGATGATGTGGCGTCGCGACTGGCCGGCCTTATCACCATCGGCACGCCACTGGATATGGCGGCCACGGCCGCGCGCTTTCACGCGCCGCGTAATCGGCCCTATGTCCGCTATATGCTGTCAGGGCTGAAGCAGATTGCCGACACTGTGCCATGCCTAGACCCGGCGTTGCACCGGGCCGCCATGGCAGCAAAAAGCGTGCGCGATTTTGATGACTTAGTGACAGCTCGCCTTGCCGGCTATGCGGACAGTGCCGCCTATTATGCCGGCACCAGCGTCCATCACCGGCTGCAGGATGCGCCCATTCCGGTACTGATCCTGCAGGGGTCAAATGATCCATGGGTGCCCAGCCAGCCAGCGCTTGACCAGCCCCGTCCCGCCAGCTCGCCTGAAAAAGCCGGCGTACAGGTAGTGGTCACGCGTGGTGGCGGGCATGTCGGCTTTCATGACCGCCTGCTGAACTGGCATATCCGCGCCACAATCGCCTGGTGTATGGCGCTGGCAGACGCCGCCGCGCGGTAGGCGAAATCGCCATATTCCAGATCGGCCGGGCAACTGGCCCCATCCAAAGACATCAGAAGTCGGCCCGTCCCGGCTCAGCTTTTCGGGGCCGGTAACCCCCTCATCTAGCTTTGGCTCCGTACCGGCCGCAATTTAGCAGATACCAATTGTTGGTGCCTCTGATGGCACAAACCAGCGGCGCGGAGCTTCATAAAGGCACCGTGCGCGGTGTTCCAGGCTTAAGGCTAAAAATACGCCACTGTTTTCCAAACAGACATATTGGCAATCTGGCGCGGATCATCATTCAGATATATGCCGGTATTATTGCCGGTCTTGTCGTGCAGCCGCCAGACAAAACCCGCACTTGCCTCCGCTAGCGCATTGACCTTGTCGAGCGCCCGCATTAACTGATCCACCACATTATCATCAAGGCCTGCCAACGCAGTAGCCTTTTTTTCAGCAAGACGACAACCGTCAAGTTGCCAGGACTTCGGTTGTGCAAATTCGTTTTGGGACATGCGCTCAGCCTTGTTGCGGCAAGATCGGACGGCACGGCGTCCGAGCACGTGTCTGTCCGGATGCCCAACCGACAACCAATTTGCATCGCGTTAACGCCTTTGTAAAAATGCACCTGCGGCCTCGCCGCCGACCGGCTTCTCAATCAGACATCATCATCCGATCTAATGGCTGCCTTGACCCCACGGATGGTCAACCAGACCAGAAAGGCGATCACCGGTACAGCCGCCGCCTTGACCAGCGTCAGGTCCCAACCCCACTGGTTCAGTGGGAGCACCTGCGCTAAATAACCAACAAGCCCGACCCCGTAATAGGTCACAGCGGCAATCGACAGCCGTTCAACCGTCTGCTGCAGGCGGAGCTGCTGTCGCGCCCGACTGTTCATCGATCGCAGCAGATTGCGGTTCTGGCGCTGGATGATCATCTCGGTTTGCGTGCGCATCAGGTCGCCGGCGCGTGTGATCCTTTCAGACAGGCGCGCCAGCCGTTCAGAAAATGCACGGCAACTATCCATCGCCGGTGTCATCCGCCGGCCAAGAAAACCGCATATGCCTTGAAACCCCTTGAGGCGTGCCAGACGCAATCCGCCGATCCGGTCATTCATGATGGCCTCATATGCCTTAGTGGCCGCCAGGCGATAGGATGTGCGCGAATAAATTTCCTCAAGATCGGCAGCCTGTGTCGACAATACCGTCAACAGCTGCTGCACCTGCCCGTCCGGCTGCTTGATCTGTGCCGCCAGTTCAGTGGTTAAACCGGCCAAGGTGGTTTCAATCCGTCCAAGGCTGGCACCGTTTTCACGCAGTGCGGCAAAGCCGAGCATGGCCAGCAGACGATAGGTTTCCAGCTCAACAATCCGCTGAATGGTCCGGCCCATACGATTTGGGGCAATCCCATCATTAAAGAGGGCAATGCGCGAAAACCCGTTATCATCGATATCAAAGGCAAAATGGATCTGCGATGCGCTGTCACCAAACAGGTTCGAGGCGACGCTGCGTGCTTGTGTCACCTCGAGCATGCGTTCTGGTGAGTTGCTACGCGGCGGACCACCCCCGATTTCCAGCCAGATGGCATGAAACAGCGGTGCCGGCGCGCCCCCCACCCAGGCCAGTGGTAGCGCCGAACTGTCGGCATCAAAGGCGTTGGGCAGCAGCCCGGTGCCCACCTTGTGACCATGCTCGATAAAGCTGATGGACACAAACTCGGTATGTTTTTCGAGCCGCAACGCAAAGGCACCAAGCTCGATACGCTGGAATTTCCATCCCGGATCAATCGGCGCGGCCCGGTTCGCAACAAGAAAGGTATTGACGTAATCCAAAACGCTGCAATCGGCATCGTCCGTCAAAAACACAAACCGTACAAATCGCCCTGCACCGTCAAAATCATTAAAGGCGCGAGCATGCATCTCGTCCGAAAGGGTTTGTCGCATTGCCGCTGTATGGCTAGACGAATCAGCCGTCACGTCTGTATTTTCCATCATCAAAACCTCGATCGCAAATGCCCAGAGTCACGGGCTCAGGATCACGGGGCCAAAGTAATGTCTAGCCCGATCGGAACTCACCGTAACAGCTTCTCGATCGCCCTTATTATTTTTGGTGATCCGGGCGGAGTGGTCGATGCAAACCAGTCCACAAGGTTGCCCTCACCGTCAATCAGATGCTTGTAGAAATTCCAGCGCGGCGTTTTGCGGCTGCCCTGCAGTGTTACCCACTGGTAATAGGGGTGCGCCGCGTCACCTCGAATGGTGACAGCTTCGGTCATAGGAAAATCGATACCGTAATTGACCTCGCAGAAACTCTTGGTCTTAGCAGCATTGTCATATTCCTGATTGCCGAAATCCCGACTTGGCACCCCCAGCACGACCAGCCCACGATAGCGATATTGTTCCCACAGGGCCTGCAAGGCTTCATATTGGGGTGTAAAGCCGCACAGTGAGGCCGTATTCACCAGCAAAATGGGCTGGCCGGCAAAATCTGCCAGTGACAGCGGACCGCCTTCGATATTTTCAAATGTAAAGTCATGCGCCGTTACTGGCGCGCTGATGGCTGGCTGCATACCAAAAGCTCCGGTAAGCATAATGAAAAGGGCCGCAGCCCTTCCATTGCGCGAGAAAACAAACATAGATCCGATGTCTCTAACCTGTAATTAACGTCTGATTACATAGGCATCCTTCAGTCCCCTGCCAATAGGCACCCGCATCACAGGCTGCCCTTTAAGGCCTGGCTGCATGGTGGCAAGCATAACAGGGCTAACTCATTCTAATAACCGGGGCATGTGACGGATTGTAAAATGGATGGCGCCAAGCAGAATTGGGATACAACGGTGCCGAACACGGGCAATGTGATGAATGGTGTTCTTGAAACCTTTGACAGGCTCGCGGACAATGCAATCGCGGCAATTGGACCCGGCGTGCCAAAGGTCGGTACGGCCGTGCCCGGCCTTGCAGACAAGGCCGGGGCGCTGGCAGGCAACATTCTCGACCATACTTTTGATGACAGCCAGTCCCTAGGCAAGACTATCGGCGGCATCGCCGGGTCCATTAGCAGCAAAAGCTTTTCGCAGGGTGTCGACCCATTTGTTAGCTTTGCCCGCGGCTTTTATGGGCGGCTGATGGCAGGTCAGGCCCTGGTTTCTTTGGGTCCATGACACTCCAGGTCTACTGATAGATAATCTGCAATGACAGACAAATTGCCGCGTTGATATCCACAGGCGTGACAGACAAGCCATGTAGGGCTAGCATCGGTTTCATGTTCAACAACGAAAAGGAGGTGATCTGATGTCTAATATGATTGGTTTTGACGGTGCAAAAGTGACAGGTGGACTGAAGAGCAGCCTCGTCAGTAACATCTGACGCCGTTCTTGCAAACGTCATATCCATCAAACGGAAAGGGAGGCCTCGCGGCCTCCCTTTTTTCGTCTGTCCCGTCCAGCACCATGGATCGGGAAGGATCAGTTCGCCTTTTTGTAAAGATTGATGGCCTTATTCAACATCTTCACTTCGTTACAATTGAACGCGCAGATGTCTTTCAGTCGCGCCAGCATCGTCTGTGCACCTTCTAGATTGCCGAGTGTGAGATAAAGCTCGCCCTTATATTCCAATGCGCCGGCATGTTTCGGGTTGATCGTCAGCGCAGTGTCATAGGCCGTTTCTGACCGGCCGTAATCTCCCAGCTTGCGGGCTGCAAACCCAGTCAAGTTCCAGGCATCTGCATTCTTTGGATTGGCTGCCACCTCTGCTTCAAGATGGACCAGCGCCGCATTGTAATTCTTTGTGTTGATCAGCGCTGTTGCCTTGCGCATCGCCTTGGTAGGGTTTGACACCGTATAGCTGCTGCTGCCAGCGGTTGTTTCAGTGCCTGCTGCCAGGACTTTCGACGTAGCGAACAGTATCAAGGCCAATACGGCAAGCGCACCAAACGTGAGGCGCCGCATATAGACCAGTATGGCATCCGCCTCGCGGACCGCGGATGTGGTCCGCGATCTTGCAACCCATGTCCTGTTGTTAATCGTTTCCGACAATTCTATCGTCTGCCTGCTCATCATTTATCTGCCTTTCACACATGCGTTATCATTTCTCCGGGCCGGAAATGGGGTGCCGGCAGAGTGGTTCAAGGCTTGTGCGACGTTTGGCTGCGCTTCAACCAAATTCCGGTGTGTTGATCGGTGGAGGGTCTTTCAGCTCTTTCGCCAGCAGGCTAATGTGGTCGGGCGAAATACCACAACAGCCACCGATGATATCGGCACCAATTTCGGCCCAGTGTCGTGCAAAATGCAGATAGCTCTCAGGCGTGATATCGGCGCGCAGTTGATGGATGTTTGCATTCGCGCCGGCATATTCATCGTCCATCAGCGGAAAGGCGTTGGCATAGACGCCGATCAACGGCGGCGCGGCACCGTGCTGACGGGTAAAGGCATCGAGTTCGGCACGCCCTGCCTTGATTGCATCGGCCATCACTTCTGGCTGGCTACAATTGAAAAGTAGCGCGTCAAAGCGCATACCCTCTATCGACAGCAGAAGTTCGGAGAGGGGTTCACCAGACCGCAATTTTGGCGCACCCTGCGTGAAATCCCCATCAGCCAGCGTCACTGACAGCCACAGATCGGCAGCGCAGTCCGTGAAGATGTCGAGAAATGTTGTGGCTTCTTCGACGGAACCCAGAGTTTCACCAATAAAAATATCGGCCACCGGCGCAAGATGGCGGCGGAACTGCTGCATCATCCTGCGTGCGCCCTTTACCTCGAACGCTCCTGGCTTGTAACTGCCGAACATCGGCGGCACCGATGCCGCGACATAAACCTTGTGCGTCACCGCATCCGCTGCATCGCGCGCCAGCTTTGCTGATAGCGCGAGCAGGTCACCAGCGTTCGATTCAAACCTGTCCTCGCCGATATGGAACGGGACGATCGCGTATGAATTGGTTGTGATGACGTCCACCCCAGCGGCAATAAATTGGTCATGCACATCACGTACGAACTGTGGCGCTTCGATCAATGACGCCGCTGACCATTCCGGCTGTCTGAAAGGCGCCCCAATCGCCTTCAGTTGCCGCCCGATTCCGCCATCCAGAATAATCACATCATCACCCTCTCATCACATCCCCATCGTAGAACGCGCATCAAGACATTGGCAAGCAGTCACCACGTAATGCCGCAATGGGGATTGCGGCCATATGTGTGTCGGGACAGGGAACGCATCTGGTCATCCGTATCGGCATCACGGTGGATAAAACGCTGAAACGCCATGTTGAAATGGCGCTTTTCTTCTGGACCTGCCTGCCGCACAAGCCGCGGACATCGCCAAGGACACGCCGGTCCCGGTGCAGCGCACCCGCCCTAAGAGGAGAGGCCGCCCACATCAAAGCCGCACAGCGCCGCAACAGACCTGAAAAGATCCTGCCCGCGAGCCACAAAGGGCAGCGCGGCACAGGCAACCAACATGATTCCACCCCAGATCAGCCAGACCGACCGGTCCATTGACACACCCTGCGGCGTGTCTGCCTGAGCGTCTGCCTCGCGGCGGTCATCCTGTGGCGGGGTGGTCATCCGCTATCCGGTCCGCATGACGAATTCAAGGCCGGATTGTGACCCAACATACAGCCCCGCCTTTTGCATGGACAACGAAACAAGCAGGTTGCCGCCACCATCCAGCATCACATCAACACGGTTGCCATTGATCCGGACAATGGTGCCGGTCGCATCCTTGCCGGTATCGGTACAATGCAATGTTACCTTCTTGTCGAGTGTCAGCATGAAAAACCTGTCCTGTGCGCGCGGTGGCGGAGTTTGGTTGAAACAGACCCTAGCATCAATAGCTACATCAGGTCGATAGCATGTGCCTTCAGCTCATCAAGGCCGCAAACTGCCAGCGTCACCATGTTTGTTGCCTGCAACCGCACCTTTGGCGCATGACCTGCCTGGCGCGCCTGTTCCCAGCGCCCGGCGCACAGGCACCACTGGTCGCCGGCCTTTAACCCGGGAAACCCGAAATCGGGCATCGGTGTCGACAGGTCATTGCCCACCGATTTGCTGTA
>MDTC01012647.1_pt1 | contig 40995 bp, 34 predicted proteins | sample 811181 | NCBI WGS metagenome assembly MDTC01 (sample SAMN05326644, study PRJNA326480) | marine metagenome | isolation source: seawater | place: Pacific Ocean: North | collected 2011
AGAAGAGTTTGTCATCGACTACACACCGGAACTCAAACAGCAGGCGATGGAAATTCTGAGCGATTATCGAATAGGTGGTCTTTATGTGCCGCCGCTTCCCGTTAACCACAACAATGATTTTATTAACAACGTTGGCTGCCAAGGTGGGGGTAACGTCATTCCCCATCCTCCGGTCGGTGATCCCGATACCGGTATCATGTACGCGTCACACAGTCGTAACTGCAGGGCTCAAGGGTTCATGGAACCTACGAACGGCGTTGACTTTGACCGCACTGACTTTGCAATGCCGGGCCCAGGCGGTGCTACTCCCAACAGTACTCCTACCACGGGCACTACGGTGGCAGCATGGTTAATCGGAGGAGGGGGTGGCCTGCCGACCATCGAAGGTCTGCGGCTTTTTAAGCCCATGAATAACCAGCTCTCCGCATTCCAGATGAACACCGGCGAGCGGCTCTGGTCGTTGCCGGTTGGTGAGACCCCTGAGCGTATTCGCAACCATCCGCTTCTTGTAGACGTGGAGATATCTAATGCCGGTGGAGCTGGGTGGTCTATTCAGATGGTCATGGGCGATCTTTTGGTCCAGACTAGGGCGCTCAGTCAGGGTGGTGTTCAATATGCTCCCGATGCTCCGTTGGAACTCCATGCGCGCGATAAATTCACCGGAGAGGTCCTTGGGAGTGTTGAGCTTCCGGCCCCGGGGCAGTATGGGATGATGACCTACATGCACCAAGATAAGCATTACATTGTGGTGCAGATTGGTAGCATCCGAACAGACTTTCCTGGTTCGCTGGTGGCGTTGGCGCTGCCGTGATTCGGTCCAGTCAGTCGAGGGAAGCTGCAGGTTGATTTTCGATCACTTGAGAGTCTAGATGAAGACTATCGTCAACAAGACCGGGCAACCATTGAAGGTCAGACTTTCTCAGGGACGGATCCTACGCTTGGGCCCAAGAAAGGAAGGACAGATCGCCACGCACGATGTGGAGCGTGAGTCTGTGAGAACAATGGTAGAGGCTGGGGAGGTCGTGGTGTTTGATGACGTCTCTCCCGCCGGTTCCAGTTCTAGCAAGGGGCTAGGTGGAGTTTCGCGCTCGCAGGGGCGTGGCCGACGGTTCTTGGGTTCGACGCGTGGTGAACGGTAGTAAAAAATGGTGTTTATATCGTGTTCGAGCTACCGGTGATTCTGCGTTCTTTTTTCAATTAACGAGAATAGTCAGCGCGGTGCTTCTGGGGGTAGCTCGGTCCACCTCTACCTTCAGTAAGCGCTTATTCGCCAACGCCGTTCTGAAGTGCCGGTACCATCCTTGCTTTCGCTTCGTTGCGGTTTCGTGAACGATCATGTTGTCTGTTGCTAAACCGAAACGTCGCAACGTGGCTATCATTGCTCATGTCGACCATGGTAAGACGACACTTGTTGACGCCCTGCTTCATCAAAGTGGGGTATTTCGTACTAATGAGCAAGTTGCCGATCGTGCGTTGGATAACATCGATCTTGAGCGAGAACGTGGCATCACAATTATGGCGAAGAACACGGCGGTTCGCTATCAGGATGTGACGATCAACATTATCGATACCCCCGGCCATGCTGACTTTGGCGGGGAAGTAGAGCGCACGTTAACTATGGTCGACGGTGTTCTACTTTTGGTCGACGCGTCCGAAGGTCCTCTGCCACAGACCCGCTTTGTTTTGCGGAAGGCGCTTGAGCGTAAACTTGTTCCGATCGTTGTTATTAATAAAATCGATCGAAAGGACGCTAGGCCGGCTGAGGTTTTAAGTGAGATATACGATCTGTTCATCGATCTTGAAGCCAGCGACAAGCAAATCGATTTTTCTATTCTCTACACTAACTCAAAGGCTGGTACGGCGACCACTGATTTAGAGAAACCTGGAAAGACGCTACGACCGCTTTTTGAGGCCGTCATCGATTCTGTGCCAGCTCCTCCAGGGGACCCTCTTGCGCCCCTACAGCTCCTCGTTGCAAATCTCGATTCGAGCGACTATCTCGGGCGTATTGCCATCGGTCGCATCTTTAATGGCACCGTCAGATTAGGTGACCAGGTGGTAGTCGCGAAGCTTGATGGCAAAGTGGAAAAGACTCGAGTGACGAAGCTCTATGCCTTTGACGGGCTCCGACGTGTTGAGATCGAGCGGGGGACAGCTGGTGACATTGTCTGTCTCGCCGGAATCGATGATATTACGATCGGCGAGACGATTACTGACCCTGAGGCACAGACGCCGATTCCACCAATTCACATTGACGAGCCGACTGTCTCGATGATCTTCGGAGTGAATACGTCACCGATGTCAGGACGGGAAGGACAGCACGTCACGTCACGCAATCTCCGTGACCGACTAGATCGAGAACTAATCGGTAATGTCTCGATCCGCGTGGAAGACACCGATTCGACTGATCGAGTCATGGTCATCGGCCGCGGGGAGCTTCAACTTTCTATTCTTATCGAGATGATGCGGCGTGAGGGGTATGAATTAGAGGTCTCTCGGCCTGAAGTCGTGACCCGGAAGAAAGCCGGCCAGGTCGTAGAGCCGATCGAGGAACTGGTTATTGATGTATCAGAGGAATTACACGGCGTTGTAATTGCACAACTCGGCACGCGTCGCGCGACCATGACAAAGATGGTAAACCATGGAAGTGGTCGTGTGCGACTTGAATTCCGCGTGCCAACCCGTGGTTTAATTGGATTTCGATCTCAGTTTCTAACAGACACCCGAGGGACTGGCATCATGAATCACCTCTTCGCGGCTTGGGAGCCGTGGCGCGGGGCCATCAGTGCTCGCCCAACTGGAGTGCTTGTCGCGGATCGTGTTGGTAAGACCACCGCGTACGCGATGTACAATCTTCAGGAGCGTGGCGAACTATTTATCCGGCCTGGTACTGAGGTCTATGAAGGGATGGTCGTCGGTGAAAATGCACGTCCAGCAGACCTTGACGTTAACGTTACCAAGGAGAAGAAGCTCACCAACATGCGGAAGTCAACGGCGGAGGAGGCCATACGCCTTGTATCGACAAGAAGATTGAACCTTGAGCAGGCGATCGAATTTATTAACGAGGATGAGCTAGTTGAGATCACTCCTGAAAGTATTCGGATACGGAAACGAATCCTGTCAGCGTCCGATCGGCGAACTAGGGAAGAGCAGCACGAATGACTGCACCTTTTGCTGTAAACAGTCTCGAACCTTAAACAGAAAGCGTCTTTACCCTTGATTCTCAGCTGAGAGTAACCACGCGGCGCCCTTATCGAACGGCACGTCTTTTTTTAGCAGGAGGGAAGCAGACCGGACGTTGTAGTACGCGCCGTGGAGGGAAGCCTTCGGCTCCAGTCCATTTTGTAGGTCTTTGGCCATATCGAGAAGTAATTGCCGGTAGGCGATGATGGCTTTGTCGGAGGTGCCGAGCATTTCCTGGCTCCGGTCCGCAATTGGTCCCATGCTTTCTTGGACGGCAACGTCTTGATTAGGAATGCCCTTAATGCCCGTGAAGTTAACGTTTTTCTGCATGTCACGGTCAAGCCCGTAATCGTTTTCCTTGTTCCAGACAGGCCGATAACTGTCGTCGATTGGACCCCATAAGCCGGTGCGAGGGTGGAAGAGAGCTTGCTCTTTCTCGGTAAAGTCCCGGTGCGGATGGCAATTGAAGGACCAAGTCCAGGTGTTTTCGTCATCAATGGGTACAAACGCATGTCCAGAATAAGTGTTTTGGCTGGAGTCGTTCGTGTTCTCTCTCATAATCGGTGGGATTATTGTCCAGAATGGAACAAGAAACTGTGTGATTCGCCAGTAGAACGATTCCTCCGTGGCATTCCGGCTGGCGCCGATTAAGAGGCCGTAGTCGGTGTCCTTGACAGTAAAAACCGGTGAACGGTCCCTTGAGGTATAGCCTTTATGGCCGGTTGTAGCCTTCGCGGCGGGAGTGAGATCTTCCAGATTTCGGTGGAGAAACGAAATATGGCTTGAATCAATGCCACCTTCGACCGCCTGAGCCCAGTTGCATTGTTGGGAGCGTTTGGTGATTTCACAACGAGATTTTGGTAGGCGGGCCCACTCAAAATCTGGTAGCTCTGGCTTGAGTTGATCTGGACCCAGGTAGACCCACACGACACCGCCCCGTGTCGCTGTCGGATAGGCTGCCGTCCTCGCCTTCTCCTTAAAACCCGGTTGTTCGGAAGGCATGTCGACACACTGGCCGGTAACGTCGAACTTCCAGCCGTGATAGACGCAGCGGAGCCCACATTCCTCGTTGCGACCGAAATACAGATGGGCGCGACGATGCGGACAGTAGGCATCCAGTATTCCGAGTTTTCCCTCGGTATCGCGGAAGGCCACGAGGTCTTGTCCCAGGAGACGCAACCGAACGGGCGCTCCGTCGTTCTCGCGAACTTCCTCTTCCGTGAGTGCCGGTATCCAGAACCGTCGTAAGAGTTCGCCCATGGCGGCGCCTGGCCCCACACGTGTAAGGAGTTTGTTGTCTTCTGGTTTCAACATTAGTTTTTCCTGCCTTAATGTCTAGGGTAAGGGTATGTGGAGTAGAGGGGAGAAGCGGACAAGGCAACCGTGTTCAACACCCCTTTATCTCCCAATGCCTATTACAGGCCATAACTCTCCTGCGGGGGCTAAGTTAACGGACGAAGTTCGTATCTATATTACCGCCACGAGACACGGACGAAAACATGGAACAAGCTTAGCCAACTAATAGGCAGCAGATTCATTGCAGACAGCATTTCTTGAACTTACGCCCGCTTCCGCATGGACAAGGCGAGTTTCTGCCCAACCGTGGTCGACCTCGCAGTAATTCTCGCCGCAATGCACCAGCACGGGTGCGGAGGTTCTGGTTAAACACACGCTCGAGCGCCCTGTAGAGGGCTGGGTGTTTACGTAACATCACGCCTGGACGCTCAAAAAAGTACTCGGCTGTCACGGCAAAAAACTCCGCTTCGTTCGTGAGTGCGTAACGGTCGATATCGGATTTTCCAGCCTCGATTTCGACCATCTTGCGTCGCATCAGATCAATCCAGGGCTCGATTGCCTGCCGATCAAGTCCAACAGATGGCACGCCATCGATCACCCCATCCGTTTTGTCAACCAGATGCGCAAACTCATGGATACCCACATTGCGTTTATCGGTCATGTTCCTAAAGCCATTGATAAGATCTGGTTTAGACAGGATCATGAGGCGATTCAGGCTTCCCGTGCCAATCATACCTAGAGTGTTGTGATCTTTACTGTCACCGATCTCAAACTCGCGGTTGAAGCGGGTCGGGTATATCAACACCTCGTCGATTTGGTCCCACTCCCAATCGGGGAAACCGAAGATTGGGATGATCGCGCTGGCGGCAGCCAGTACCCGTGTTGTTGTGTCAACTTCCACTCTGATGCCGGTGATCCGTTTTTCTCCTAGGAACACCTGGAGATGACGACGGAACCGCCGACGTTGCTCTGGATCGAGGACCCTGAAGAAGATCACCTCTTGCTGTAAAACGGTTTCCCACGCTGGTGGAAATGTTTCGCAGAGGATGGTGTGACGGCGTCGGATCTTGCCCGTCTGCCAGAGATACATTCCGAACGCTGGGACCAGTGCTAGAACCAGCGCGGTGTCGGCTAGTTGCCAAGTGCGGGTCGCCACGAGTACAACCAGTGCGGACACAATAAGCGTCAACGCCGCCAAGACAAGTGCCCAGGCGCGAGTCCGTCGTTTCCAGGCAGTGAATGTCTTGGTGGGACTAGACTGCTCGTCAGTGTCAGCAGACGATGCCAAGCGAAGATTGTTCATCGTTGAGTTACGTGCTCCTATTTGGCCGAGACGATGAACATGTTAGCGTCCATCGTCTTAGCAGTATCCAGAATTCTAATCTTTTTCTGTACGGTTTCATCCGGCTGTAAACATGCGCAAAGACTTCATGTCTGAAGCGCCACATGACATACTTGCTCTCCTCCAAGGAATGGTCTCGTTCGGGTGACTGATGGAGAACACGACATGTCCGATCGCTCTCAGCAGATATTTCGGGATTTGCCGGAAATAACCGAGGCTACTGACACATTGGGGCGAAGCCGGCTGGGTAGAATGACGTGATATCAGGACCTATGCATATTGCGTTCCTCGGTTGCGGCTTAATAACAGGGGTTCACAGTCGTCATTTGAAGGCTCTGAGAGATGACTTCCTGTTGAGTTACGCCAGTCGTACTGCCTCAAAATCAGAAGCTTATTGTCGGCGTTACTTTGGCGCAGGAAGCTACGATAGCTACAGCAAGGCCATTGAGGATCCTTCGGTTGATGCGGTGATCATTGCTGTACCACCATGTTTTCATTTAGAGCTCACCCTCGAAGCACTGTCAGCTGGTAAACATGTACTAGTCGAGAAACCGGCCTACCTGCGGATAAAGGACTATCTCGAGGTTGTGGCCGCACGCGACCGGGCAGGATGTGTGGTAGTGGTAGGTGAGAACGACCACTATAAGCCGTTAGCAGTCTGTCTGAGGCGATTGTTACGGGAGGGTGTAATTGGCGAGATGGTCTTTGCGAACTTTACGACTCTCGCTAAGCGTTTAAAGACTGCCGATGATTGGCGAAATGATGTTACGGTCGCTGGTGGTGATGCCTTCTTTGAGGAAGGGATTCACTGGTTACACCTAGCTAACAGTCTCGGTCCCATGATTACTGAAGCACGGGGATATCAACCCACTGCCTCACAAGCCGGCATCGATAAACGCGACAAGAGTATGATGGTTGCTTTCCGGTACGACAATGGAGCTGTAGGCGCGCTTTTTTATTCGCGTGAGATCCCATCGTTGTTTCGAGGTTTGCGAGTGTCGAAGTTGTTTGGACGTTCCGGGATTATCTCGTTCGAATCCAATGGTGTTGCAGTGTTGGTGAGAGGCACTGGAGTGCCGAGGCTGGTTCTACCAGGATTCGAAGACATTCGTGGCTATCGGGCAATGTATCGAGACTTCCTTGGGGCGGTCCGTAATAACCGCACGCCTGAAATGAGTCTTGAAACAGCAATTGCTGACCAGCGACTCATGGATCAGGTCTACGCCACGACTGGGCTGTCTGGCAGTGTAGTTAGTGCGACACCGTAGCTGTTTATTTCTACAGATGCCAACCTGGCGTTACGACATCATCATTATCGGTAGTGGTGCAGGAGGGGGAACTTTGGCGCATGCTCTCGCCGACACCTCGGCGGAGATACTCATCCTTGAGCGCGGTGATTTCATACCGCAAGAGGACGAAAACTGGAGTCCCAAAGCGGTTTGGAAGGACCTGCGTTACCGGACCAAAGACACTTGGCTTGATAGTTCTGGCAAGGCGTTTTTACCGTACACTCATTACTGTGTTGGAGGTAACACGAAGTTTTGGGGAAGTGTGCTCTATCGGTTACGCCGAGAGGATTTTGGAGAGATCGAGCAAGCAGATGGAGTGTCACCAGCTTGGCCGATCGACTACCAGACGTTGGAGCCGTATTACGAACGAGCCGAGAAGCTGTATCAGGTTCGTGGTGAGAATGGTATGGACCCAACTGAGGCTACGAGGGGGCCGTTTCCGCACCCGGCAGTTCCACACGATGAGGGAATGGTCAAGTGTGTGACCCAGCTTCGGCAGCAAGGGCTCCATCCGTCGTCACTGCCACTTGGACTACGCAGTCCTGGATCCCAGAATGGGTGCATCTTGTGCAACACCTGCAACTCGTTTCCTTGTCTTCGTCATGCAAAGTGCGAGGCTGAAGTCTGCTGTGTACAGCCTGCACTTGAACAGCCAAACGTTACGTTGTGGACAGATGCTCATGCTCAGCGTCTGCTAATGGAACCATCAGGGTCTCGAGTTGAAGCGGTTGAGGTGAGGTGCCAGGGTGAAACACGGCGCGTGGAGGCTCCGCTCGTTCTAGTGTCCTGTGGCGCAGTGAACTCAGCGGCGCTCCTTTTACGGTCAGCCAACGATCGGCACCCCAATGGACTGGGTAATTCGTCGGGACTAGTGGGTAGGCGGTACATGGCGCACCTAGCTACTATGATGCAAGGTTTTCATCCGTTTCGGATTAATCACACGATTTTTCAAAAGACAGTTGGGATTAATGATTTCTATCTGCATGGTCCGGAGGGCGGCTATCCGCTTGGGCAGATTCAGTCACAAGGCCGGACCCATGGAGTGATGGCTCAGACCGTGGTGCCGTGGATACCGCTCTGGGCCTATAACGCGTGGGTGGCGCGCGGGATTGATTGGTTAGCCATTTCAGAAGATTTACCAAAGCTAGAGAATCGCGTCACGATCGAAACGAATGGGCAGATCCGCCTACATTACCAACCGAATAATGTGGGAACTCATAACCGGCTTGTTCGAGAGATGAAGAGGATACTTCGGCGGCTCGGATGCTGGTTTGTAATCGCCTACTCTCACAAGGAACAAAACACGACTCATCAGTGTGGGACTTTATGTTTTGGCATTGACCCGAGGAAATCTGTTCTTAACCCGTACTGCCGGTCCCATGACATTGAAAATTTATTTATTGTTGATGCATCATTCTTTCCATCATCGGCTGCCGTCAATCCCGGCCTAACCATTGTGGCGCAGGCACTAAGGGTGGCCGATCACATCAAGACGACGGTGCTGGGCTTGAGAATCGAGAAATCAACAGATGGGATGTAGAAGTAAACGAGCAATCTGAGTTTGAGGTTGAATAGTGTCTCACTTCAGAAGCACTAACCGGTAACTTAAGCTAACGTACTTAAGAGGCCTTTAGTCAACTAGGAGATGTGTCGTGCGCGTTAGATCGTTCAGTCACTGTGGCATTACGGTTTCAGATTTCAATAAAGCTGTTCGCTTTTACTGGGACGTGTTCCGATGTCCGCTTGTGGGTGTAGCTGATACGCCATCAGACCGCGTTCGTGATTTCTTCGGCGTAGATGTTGATCGGCCGACCTGTAAGATCGGTTGGATCCGTGTCCCAGGTGGCGCTGTGCTTGAGATCTTTGAGTTTCAGCCAAATCAATCACCAACTGACATTTTGTGGAATCGAGTGGGGCTGACTCACATTTCATTCAATGTTAGAAACATACAGAAGTGGTACGACTACCTAGTGAGAAAGGGAGTCGAGTGTGTTAGTCAACCCGAACGTTCGCCTCGAGGTCATACTTTCTTTTTCGTGAAAGATTTTGACGGAAATCTCATTGAACTCATGGATCTCGGATACATGTATTACGTGCTTGACTGGCTGGGTCCCCTTGGTGGCTGGCTGTTCAGGCGGGGGATGTATCGGCAGTACTACGGACCACCGGAGAGTTAATCTGTTTTGCAGCCTGACTCCCAACCCGCCAAGGAGGTTCTTTGTTACCAGAAGTTTTTGGGTTCGAAATAGAGGTTTTCAATCTATAATTCACTAGTTTTCACCGTTTGAATATTTAGATTGGAATGCCTTAGGGGGCGAAACCGCTGTTTTGAGGGGGGCTTGATGTCTGATCGACGTCGAATGAGGTTTGGAGTGGTGTTCGGTATCGGGGCCATGTGTCTAATGTTTACTGCTGTAGCTTGCTCTGAACCTGAGGTCGAGCCGGTGGAGGAAACGACTGCAGCTACATCGGCCCAGGTAGGGGCTGGCGGCTCAGATACTGAGCCTGTCAATGATCGTCCAAATCCATACGAAACGATTGAAGATTACTTCACGTTACCTGAAGGCCGAACCTGGGGCGCGACGAGTGCAGTCGACGTCGATATCGATGGGACATCGATCTGGGTAGGCGAACGGTGTGGTGCAAATGGTTGTGCCGATTCTGATTTGCCTGTCGTCCTTAAGTTTGACGCTGATGGCAATGTCGTGACGAGTTTCGGTGGCGGAATGTTCATCTTCCCGCATGGTATTCATGTGGATGCTGACGGTAATGTGTGGATAACGGATGCGCAGGGTCCGAATGGTGAGGATCCGAATCGGGACGGCAAAGGACACGCAGTTTACAAATTCAGTCCAGAGGGTGAGATTTTACTGACACTCGGCACTCCTGGTGAGGCTGGTGATGGGACTGGCGGTCTACTGAATACGCCTAATGATGTGATCACGGCGCCTGATGGTTCAATCTTTGTAGGCGATGGACATGGAGGACAGAGTCCAAATGCACCGCCGGAGACCGTCGCTCGCGTCGTGAAATTCGATAGCGAGGGTAACTACCTCATGCATTGGGGAGGACTCGGTTCTGAGCCCGGCCAGTTTCGGACGCCACACGGGCTGGCATTTGATTCCGAGGGGCGGCTATTCGTAGCTGACAGAGGGAATGTGCGCATTCAGATCTTTGACCAAGAAGGTAATTTTCTGGATGAGTGGTATCAGTTTGGCCGTCTGAGCGGCATTTATATTAATCAGGACGACATGTTGTTCGGTGCTGATTCGGAATCCAGCGATCGCAGTAACCCGGGTTGGGCACGGGGTATCCGGATCGGAAGTGCACAAACCGGTGAGGTTGCCTACTTTATTCCTGATCCTGAGCTGGAACCCGGGGGTACCTCGGCAGCTGAAGGCGTAGTGGTCGACGCTGCGGGTAACGTGTATGGAGCCGAGGTTGGTCCTCGGGCGCTAAAAAAATACACCATGCAGTAGTGCTCTGACTAAGCCTATTTCGTGCGCGCATCTCAGGAAGGACTGCGAGAGGTGGTCGGTTGCTGGCTCGGGAGGGAAGTCTAAGGCCATCATTTGATGCCCTGCGGGTTGAGGATGGCTGCTGTGTAATATTGATTTGGTTTCTGCGGAAACGGCGGTTTCTGGTAAGGCCCCGTGGCGATGGGCTACGGTGGCCGTGTGTAGTGCACGATTCTAAGGTTCCGAGGAGGATCATATGTCACTCTCACGTCGCGCGTTTGTTCGCCGGCTCGGCATGGGTAGCGCTGGGATTGCATCGGCGTCGTTCATCATTGGTCATGGGCGCGAGGAGTTGGTCGCGCTTGGGTTCGAGGATTTTGAACTCGAGGACGCCATGCAGCGGCAGCGTGCGGCAGTTCCTCCGGATGCAATCAAGCTGAGTAGCAACGAAAATCTTCGCGGACCCAGTCCTAAGGTCCTTGAAGTGCTGAGGCAGCATCCCTCAACAGCCTTGGGTTATGGCTATCCGGTACCGAGTAGTCGTGCGTTCACCCAGGCACTTGCAACAGCGCACAATGTGGAGCCGCAGCACGTGATTACAGCTACCGGTTCTGGTGCCATTCTTCGAGCAGCGCAAAACGCCTATGTGACTGATTCAAGGCCGCTTGTGTCTGGGGATCCGTCCTATATGCGAGGTGCCGAGCGATCTATTTCGGTGAACTCAGACCTATATCTCGACCTCGATGCGATGGTTGACGCTTCCAACGGTGCCGGGCTCGTGTTTCTTTGCAACCCGAATAATCCAACGTCAACGATCCACCCGCTGTCTGATATCGAGACTGCGGTGCGTGCGATCAAGCGGAGATCGCCTAATACGGCCGTCCTGATTGACGAGGCGTATATCCACTACGCAACGGCTCCGGGTGTCGGTTCTGGTGATCAACTGTCAGTAGAGTTACCAGACGTGTTTATGACACGCACGTTTTCGAAGGCGTTTGGTATGGCTGGCATGCGTATGGGATATGGAATTGGTCAGCCTGAGACTCTCCAAAAGTTACGCCAGGCATGGGGCCTTGGGAGCATCAACGAACTTCAGAGCGTGGCCGGGATTGCTGCGATCGAGGACACGGCCCACATGGAGTGGGAGCGTGAAGAAAATCGGCGGGTTCGGGAATGGACGCTGTCACAGTTCGAGGAGATCGGCTTTGGCGGACCCGCGTCGCAGACAAACTTCATCTTTGTGGAACTTGGGCGTCCTGCGTCAGAGTTCCGTGATGCATGCCGGGCGAATGGCATCTTGGTGGGGCGAGATTTTCCTCCGATGGAGCAAACGCACGCACGTATCTCGTTGGGAAGGATGGAGGATATGCAACGGGCGATGGAGGTTTTCAAGAAGGTGTTGGAAACCTAGTTGTTGCTTATTAGGGTCTACGAACCACAACAGGGCCGGACGCCGCGTGAGTTGCGGCGTCCGGCTTTGTTATTTGTTTCTACTGACTGTTAAGTAATCTATAACATCTTCACAATGGGCTTTTACTCCACGATATTTCTAAGAAGTCCTTCTATACGAATCATCGGCATCTTGGTGCTTCTAGGGGTCTTTGTGGAACTGGTCTGTGCTCAAGACTCCAGTGATCCTCCTGGCCCGTTAGAACACATTGGGGTGATTGAGCATCAGCCGGTTAACGAAATTAGTGGTATTGCTAAGAGTTCGACTTACGACAATGTGTATTGGGTCCACAACGACAGTGGCGGAGGGGCGCGACTTTTTGCTGTTGATAGTAGTGGTCAGGTGATTATTCCGGATTTCATGACTGACCGATTTCGTGTTGGCCGGGAATCTGTTATTGATGGACCCCCGCTGTGGCCGGGCACTCAGATTCTGTTGTCTGAGAATGTGGATTGGGAGGACATCGCTCTTGCTGATGGGTACTTATTTATAGGCGACATGGGTAACAACAGCAATGCCCGGCGCGATTTGGGAGTGTATGTTGTTGAGGAACCTAACCCGAGAGCTGTTCCCGCGACGCGAAGCTTGAGGTTTTTGCCGGTAGAGTATCCTGAACAGGAGTTCTTTCCAGGCCGAAAGTGGCACTTTGATTCGGAAGCACTTTTTGTCTTCGAAGAGAAACTCTATTTTCTTACCAAACACCGTGTGGCAGGAGAGATGGCTGCTGCGAAGGCTGGCACCAATCTTTACCGCCTCGATTCCAATTACACCGACCGGAAGAACGTGCTAACACTCGTGGGCTCGAGAACCGACATCGTCTGGCCAACAGCCGCCAGCCTATCCCCAGATGGAAATTTGCTTGCAATTCTGACACTAGACGCCCTTTGGCTGTTCTCAAGACCGCCGGTGGGGGATGACTGGTTGTCAGGTAAACTTCGACAGATTCCGCTCCCGAGGGACCGCACACAGCAGGTGGAAGCGGTCTGTTGGGATGATTCGAAAACGCTTCGTATCGCAAACGAACAGCGTGACTTATTTAGTGTTGACCTGACAATGGATCATTCGCCGCTTCGAGGCGATTCGAAATCTTAAAGAGTATCTTGACAGTACTGCAGTTCCAGAGGTAGAAAGCAGATCCTTGGTTCATGCGTTAAGCGTAAAGGAGTGTTATGCGACTCGTTCCTATATTGGTCATGATCACGCTTTTCAGCCCGGTCCCGCTCACGGCGCAAACGAGTGCCGAACCGTTCAAGCTTGGCACGTTCGAAATTGATGGTAATCAGAAGGTAGGTATCGTTCTTCGGGACAGCTTAATCATTGAGCTCGATGCTGCAAATCGAGTGCTTGAAAATGGCTTGTCGTATCCGATGATTCCGATGCCTGCCGACATGCTTGAACTCATTGGTCGGTATGAATACGGCATGAAGACTAGGATTTATGAGATTGTGACTCATCTGGTTGAAAACAACCACCTAGGGGATGGGCGGCCTGATTATGTCTACGAAGTTGGCGATGTTAGAACTCTCGCTCCGATTAACCTTCCAGGAAAGATTATGAACGCGGCGGTCAATTTCTACAGCCATGTTAACGAGTCTGGCACACCTGAGGAACGCACAGAGGCTCGACGGCTACGGCGCGAAGAGCGAGGCGTGCCCTACTTGTTCTTGAAGCCGACGCGTGGTGTGGTTGTCGGTAACGGTCAGCCGATTGTCCTTCCTTACGGCCGTGATCGAATTGATTGGGAAGTTGAGCTTGCGGCAGTGATCGGAAGGACAGCGAAGTACGTTTCGGCCACCGAGGCTCCGAACTACATTTTTGGCTACACGGTTAGCATGGACATTTCTGACCGTGGTGGCCGTCCTCCAGGTGGTAATGCGACCCGATCCGACTGGTTTGTTGGAAAGGGACACGATACTTTCGCGCCGATGGGACCATGGATCGTGCCGAAGGAGTTCTATGGTGATCCGATGGAGAAGCTTCGACAGACTTTACGTGTTGGTGATGAGCAGATGCAGGAAGCGACTGCCGGTGACATGATTCATTCGCTCTGGGAACTGGTTGAATATGGTTCCTCGATCGTTACGCTCTACCCGGGCGACGTTATCAACAACGGGACGTCAGGTGGTACAGGTGTCGGTACGGCTGTTCGTGGCGAACAGCGATTTCTTCAACCCGGTGAAGAGATCGTAGCGACGATTGACGGCATTGGCACTTTGACGATGCCCGTCGTGTCCGAAGAGTCTCCGGCCGGAGGTACTGGTGCCCGTCTTCCGCCGGTTAGTAGCTATCGGCGTTGAATAGAGCAAATCCCGGTTGCTCAGTTAATCTGAAAACGAAGTTAATCATGCGTCAGTGTCTGTTTGCTTTGATGGCAGTGCTCATCTTGGTGCCGTCCCTCGCATCGTCGCAAGCCCTAGAAATTGCAGTGGAGCGAGATCTTATCTATGGACGTGTTGAGGGGGCAGCCTTGCTGGCCGACATCGGCTATCCCGATGGGCAGAACGGGTTACCTGCGATCATCTATGTCCATGGTGGTCGGTGGCGAGCAGGTTCACGCACCGGACGAAACGCTCTTGATGTTGAGCAGTGGGCTGGGTTCGGCTATTTTGCGATGACGATTGACTATCGGCTGGTGGGAGGCTCACCCGCACCAGCTCCTTACCTTGATTTGTTGTGTGCGATTCGATGGGTGCACGCGCACGCTGACGAATATGGGATCGACTCAGATAATGTGTATTTGATTGGTAATTCTGCAGGTGGGCACTTGGTCGCGTTAGCAGCAACGCTCGGCGAGGGGTCGTTTGATCGGGTGGGTGGATGGAGTGATGCTCGGAGTGACATTCGCGGCGTGATCAGTGCAGCTGGACCTTACGAGCTAAACACTCTGTCCTGGGGGGATTTATGGACACCGGCCGGGGGCGACGTCCACGCTGCTAGACGCCTTGCTTCACCGATTCACCAGATCACCGAGAACACTAAACCCATCTTGATTATCCATTCAGACGATGATCAATCTGTCCCGATACAGCAAGCCGTTCAGATGGCAGATGCCCTCAAGGCTAAGAATGTTCGCCACGAGTTTGTGCACTATGTGGATCGCGGCCATATGGCGATCACTGACGAAGTGATTACAGAAACGAGGGACTTCATCAAGGCGATCGGTGGGACGTAATTCCGGGATACGTTGTGAAGGCCATGTACGTTCGTGAAGGAAATGGGTGTAGGCGGTTAGACGATCGCCTTGGACAGACGTGTTAGCGTTTCGGCCAATTCCTGAATCCGATCGTCTACTTGGCTGTCGCTGACCCTCCCTTCGGTGAATGCTTCCTTCGTCGCATAAACGAATCGTGGGATCACTAGGCAGCGAAAATCCAGCATCAAGCTATTTGCTAGACTCATAACCGACATGTAGCTTCCACTGCCACCAGCGGCGCACAGGAATCCGACAACTTTATTCATCCAAGCTTGGCCTGTTAACTCAACCAGGTTCTTAGTGGCGGCACTCGCGTCGTAGTTGTACACAGGGGTTCCGATGAGCACGCCCTGGGCATTTCGGATAAGTGTGTCAAGTTTAGCTACATGCTCCGCGTCGCAACTGTTGTTCCCGTCGCAGAGCGGGAGCGGATGGTCAACTAGGTCGATAAGTTCGGCTTCGTGTCCGGCAGTCGTCAGGCGTTCGTACGCTCGTCGGGCGAGAATGCGCGATCTACTGGCGGGCCGAAGGCTACAACTGACGACAAGATACATATGTTTGTTTGAAGCTCTGAGCCAAGATTCTGACCACGCCTCTTGTCGATCGTATCACGGTGCTAGTATGCCCTAAGGTTTCTTATGGTCATATACGGTAGTTGAAATTATTTACAGTTTCTAGGTCTGTACTCAAGAACTCTCAGAGAGATCGGATTTTCAAAGAATGATTATTTGTGGATCGGTCGAGCCTCTTAGGTATTTCTGCTAGGAGCCGAAGCTATCTTTTTTTGCCTCACCGTTTAACTGTGTTTGAGCCCACTACTACAGTAGGTTCCGGACATACTTTTGGTAAGTATCAGATTGCGCTCGTGGTGGCTCTACCAACAGCTTGGGGGTGTGCATGAAACGGCGATTCGTGTGTGTCTATTTGTTGGCATTTCTAATGGTTCTGCCTGTTACCACGACTGGACAGGAGATTGGGCCAGAAAACGGTTCTCTTGTGATAGTTGGTGGGGGACGGCTCGACTCAGAGATCCTTGAGCGTTTTCTAGACCTAGCTGGTGGCGCTGATGCGCCAATCGTTGTCATCCCCACAGCCGGTGGAGGTCAGCACTACGACCAGTATTATCCCGGCCTGCGCCTCTTTAAGGCAGCGGGTGCAACGAATTTAACAGTAATTCATACGACGGATTCAGCTGTCGCAGATACCGTGGCGTTCGTGCAGCCGCTCCTCGAAGCTAGAGGTGTATGGTTTCCAGGAGGTCGTCAGTGGCGGCTGGCGGATGCTTACTTAGGCACGAAGGTACACGGACGAACTTTGGGCGCTTTTGGGCCGTGGAGGAGTCATTGGTGGTTCGTCAGCCGGCGCCACGATTCAGGGGTCCTACCTGGCGAGAGGTGATACCGCGACGAACACAGTCATGATGGGGGATCACGAGGTCGGTTTGGGTTTTCTTCGTAACGTCGCTATTGATCAGCATTTACTCAGACGTAATAGGCAGTTTGACCTGCTCGAAGTGATTACGGCACATCCAGAGTTGCTTGGGATCGGTCTTGACGAGAACACCGCCATCATCGTACAGGGTGACGAGTTTGAGGTGATCGGCGCGAGCTATGTGGTGGTTTATGCCGCGGAACGTCAACTCGACTCGGGTGGTCAGTTCTACTTCCTGGCGCCAGGTGATCGATACAACTTGAAGGCTCGTGAAGCAACCCGGCCGCGACAGTCGGCGTCGCCAATCGATAGGGTGGTTAAGGAGCCGTGGACACCGCGTAGATAGGGTCCTACCAAGCGCTGGCCAGGACCTTTTTTAAAGGAAAATACACAGAGGGCTACTAGATTATAGAAGCCCCAAGTCTAGACATTACTGCCTGTAATCTAAAGTAGAGCTCACATTCCCGGCGGGACGAACCGCCCGTCGGCTGCTGTCCAGCCACCGTCGACGAAAAGCACTGTACCAGTTACGTAGCTAGACGCGTCGGAGGCCAAGAAGATTGAAGGACCGACCATTTCGTTGGGTAACGCCCAACGTTGAAGGACGCTCTTTGAGGCGTAGGCAGCATACCAATCATCGTTGGCCTTTATGGGCACAGTGAGTGGGGTTTCAACGATTCCCGGAGCGATCGCATTAACCCTTATCCCGGAGGGACCCAGTTCGGTAGCCGCAGCGCGCGCTAGTTGCACGATGCCGGCCTTAGTCGCTGCGTAGACCGACTGTCCAGGCTCGACCACCTGCGATCGGATCGACGAAAAAAGAATGATGCTACCACCCCCATGCACCGTCATCGGTTTGGCTGCGGCGCGGAGCACGTTGAAGCTCCCCTTCAAATTGAGTCCGATTACAGCGTCAAACTCCTCAGAGGTGTAGTTAAGCAGTGACTTACGCACGTTAATACTAGGAGTACAGATCACAATGTCGAGATGGTTGTGTTCCTCAACGATGCGATGAAAAGTTGCGTCCACGGCCTCGGCGTCAGTGATATCCAGCGCTGAAGCATTGGTGGTCAGTCCCTCTTGTCGTGCTGTCTCTGCTACCTTGGCTGCACCTTCGCCGTTAATATCGAGACAATGCACCACTGCTCCGTGCCGAGCGCATCCCATTGCCACGGCTTCACCGATGCCCGAGGCGGCCCCGACTATGGCAGCGACTTTTCCTTCGAGTCCAAACATTCGCATGCCTCGTTTCACCTCTCTCTCCCTTCTGGTCTCATCGAAATCCTCGCTGCCCCCACAAGTCCGGCCGTAGTTACTGACACGATGAGTCCAACCATAGCTGGTGTAACTATCTGGACAGTTGCAGCGAGGTGGGTAACAAGGACTGCAGTTACACCAGTTATGATAGCCGCCAGGATCTCAGGCGTTCTTGTCCAGCGCAAATAGAGTCCAGCTATGATTGGGACGAATAGACTGACACTCAGTAGTGTGTAAAAGATGGTCATCACATCGATGACCGATTCGGCTACCACGCTTAACGCAACACCCAACGCACCACCTCCGGCAGCTGCGAGTCTAGCAACGCGTAGAACCGTCACATCATCGGCTCTTGGTGATAGGTAACGACGATAGAGGTCCTGGCTGAGTGAGGTGGCCAGCATGAAGAGAATGGCATCTGCCGAACTTACCTCGGCCGAAAACAGCGCGACAAGTCCGAGGCTGCCCACGACCGGCGGTACCGATTCCATGAGGAGAGTTGGAAGCGCGAGGTCTGGATTTTCGAGCCCGGGATGTGCTGAAAGCGCCACTAGGCCAAGTATTGGTGGAATGGCCGCGAATAGTAGTAGAGCAACGGCGTTTGCACCCACCCCAACTCGCACCGCGCGATCATCGGTAGCGCTGTAAACCTTCTGTAGTAAGCCTGGAGATACGATGAAGGCAGGCACTAGCATCGGAATCAATATCCAGCCGCTGTTGGGGCCGTTTGAGAAGTTCCCGTAGTCGCGATCGGCAACGCTAATGACTACGTCCCACCCGCCGACCGAATCCACGGATAGTGGCAGGGCCAAAGCGAAGCCAAGTAGCAGGACGATTAACTGAATTAGGTTAACGCGGGCCGAGGAAGCAATACCGCCTGCGGAAAAGTAGATTGTCATGACGATCCCGCTAAGAAGACAGCCCGCGGATTTCGGTAGGCCGATTGCCGCGTTTAGTACCCATGCCAGTGCAATGAGCTGGCCAGCTAGGATGGCAATCGTGCCGAACCACAGTAGTACAGTGATCAGCGCACGTACGCTGTGCCCATATCGGTACTCTAAAAAATCACCGACCGTCCGCAGATCGTGGCGTGCCGCAACCGCGCGAATTCTAGGTCCTATCCAGAGGGCGAGCACAATGGAGCCGAACCCGGCTGACCCTACCCACCACCAGGCACTCAAGCCTGAAGTGTAACCAAGACCTGTCGCACCAACAGTAGAACCAGCACCGATATTCGCAGCTAGCATTGTTGAGAAGAGAAGGCCTGCACCAAGTTTTCGCCCAGCAACAAAAAAGTCACGGGTGCTTCTGACCCTGCGGGAATACCAGAGTCCCGCGACGACGAGGCCGGAAGCGTACACGAGTAGGATCGGAAGGTGGAGATTCACTAGTGCGTACTGTCGAGATCACGAGCGGCCGGATATCCTGCTACGCCGGTTGCCTGCGTAGCTGCACGAACAATCGCCTTTGCCATGACGTCCGCAGCTAGAGCACCGATAGTTGTTAGACTGATCGTGCTGTCGAAGGTGCCAGTCGCCATTGCGAAGATCGTGTCGCCATCAAACGGCGTGTGCACCGGCACGATTGCTCTGGCGTAACCGTCGTGGGCCATCTGCGCCATTTTCGTAGCTTGCGATTTGGTGAGGATGGCATTGGTTGCGACGATACCGATAGTCGTATTCTCGCCGGTAGAAGCGTCGGTTACCTCACCAGTTCGAAGCAGTACCCTGGCGTCGGCGAGTTCCAGTCCATTTTCGGTTCGAACGCCCGCGATCACTCGACCCGTTGCCGGATTGATGATGTCGCCTACGGCATTGACCGCGACTAACGCTGCCACCGTGAGGCCGCTTTGCAGTTTGATCGAGGCAGTACCGATACCAGCTTTCATCGCACGTTCAGGCCCTCGGAATTTACCGATGGTCGCGCCAGCACCAGCACCCACGTTTCCTTCTTCGATCACACCTGAGCTCGCCGCCATCGCAGCGCGATAACCACATTCCGCTGTTGGCCGAATTTCTGGCGGGCTTCCAAATCCGAGATCCATCAGGATCGCGGCCGGCACAATTGGTATATGTGCGGTACGGGTTTGGAAGCCGATGCCGCGTTCTTCAAGGTACCGTACGACCCCTGTGGCAGTATCGAGACCGAAGGCACTACCCCCGGAGAGTACGATCCCGTGCACTTTCTGTATCGTATTGACTGGGTCAAGGAGAGCAACCTCCCGGGTGCCGGGTGCTCCTCCTCTTACATCTACACCTGTAACGGCGCCGGCTTCGGTCAATACGACCGTACACCCGGTTGGACGTTCGACCAGTGTGTGGTGACCGACGCGCACCCCTTCTACTATTGTCAAACCAAACCCGACGGATTCAGGCTGTGTGCCAACCATCGTAATTGGCACAGCAAGAAAGGCTGCAAGAACAAACGGAATACTGGCTCGCTTTAGCTGTGTCATCCTGATTATTTCCATCACGCCACCCGTCAGGATGATACTCGATGGGATCGAACTGAGGAAGGTCAGTCCACTGCTACAATGTTCAGTGGGGTCACAGATGGTTCAGTCAACAGAACTCGTGCTCAGGGAAGTTGATGCGGCAGCTGATGAGATCGTCGATTTTGCTGCCGAGTTAATCCGTATTCCGACCGTGAATCCGCCTGGGGAGTTCTATCCTGACTGCGCACAAGCGATAGGGGCGCAGCTCCAGGCTTTCGATTTTGACGTGGAGTACCTGGCTGCGGTGAGTCGCCCGGAACACACGAAAGCCCATCCGAGGATCAACGTGCTTGGCCGCCGTCCCGGACGGGCTGCAAGACCACTGTTGCATTTGAATGGTCATTTCGATGTAGTGCCAGCTGGCGAAGGTTGGACCGTCGATCCCTTTAAGGGTCTTGTCCGCGATGGGTGTCTGTACGGCCGGGGTAGTGCTGACATGAAAGCGGGTTTAGCTGCTGCGATTTACGCAGTAGAAGCCGTGCGGCGTGCTGGGGTGGGTCTGCAGGGTACTGTTGAGGTGAGCGGCACTGTTGATGAAGAGAGCGGGGGGCTAGCTGGTGTGGCGTGGTTGGCTGAACAGGGAAAGCTCGACGCGTCCCTAACCGACTTCGTAATTATTCCCGAACCGTTCGGCGTAGATCGGATATGCCTTGGCCACCGTGGGGTGTATTGGTTCGACGTTGTTACGCATGGCCGTACTGCCCACGGCAGCATGCCGTTTCTCGGTGAGAGTGCAATCGTGTCGATGGGTCGTGTTCTGGATGCTATACGCGACGAACTCGCACCGACGCTAGCACGGCGTGTGACCGCCATGCCTGTTGTCCCAGAGGGTGCTCGTCGGCCTACGATCAATATTAATGGGGTGAGTGGTGGTCAGGTCGGTACTCGGCAACCTACGCCATGTGTTGCTGACCGGTGTACGGCAACGTTCGATCGCCGGTTCCTGCCTGAGGAGAATATCAAGGATGTGCGCGAAGAGGTGATTGCCCTATTGGAACGGGTCGCGGTTAATGAGCCTGGTCTTAGATATGAACTATCGGATCGACTTATCGTTGAACCCGTTCAGACTTCGAAGGACTCACCGCTCGTAACCGCCCTTCAGACATCGGTGGATAAGGTAAACGGTCGGTCGGCCACACTTGTCGCTAGTCCGGGGACTTATGATCACAAGCACGTGGCGCGGCTGGCCAGAGTTGAGCAGTGTGTAGCATACGGACCAGGAAATCTTGAAATTGCCCACCAGCCAGATGAGTGGTGTGCAATTGACGATTTAGTGCAGACCACTAAGGTGATTGCGCTCACGATCGTTCGCTTGATCGGTTGACGGTCAGTCAGAGGGAAAAGGTGGCAGGCTGGTATGGACTAGGTGCGGATCTTGTGGTCCTTGTACACACGGGCTTTGTATTCTTTGTGGTGCTTGGAGGCGTGCTTGTCTTTAGGTGGCCCCGTGTGGCGTGGGCGCACTGGCCGAGTGTCCTTTGGGCTGTTGGGATTGAGTGGCGGGGTGCAGTTTGCCCGTTAACTCCACTAGAGAACTGGCTTCTGAGACAGGCTGGTGGTGCTGGTTATACTGGAGACTTCATTCAGCACTACTTTCTTCCGATGCTCTATCCGGTCGGTCTTACGCGAGAGATTCAGATGATTTTGGGTGCGGCTGCCTTGGGCCTGAACGTTGGGGTCTACACGTGTCTGTGGCACTTTCGGCGATCGCAAAATGTAGGATAATGGGGCGTCCGTCGGTGGACGTTCAGGAACATCCACACTCGGCCAATCGTATGTACATTCAGATGCGCCTCAGTGCTGGTGTGCGCATAGCGCGTTTACTCGTCCTGCCAGTCGTGCTATCCGCAATAGCCTGTGTTGCTGACGGGGTGCCGCGTGGTTCGGAGCCAGCTAACCACGAGGTTGCACCTTCAGTGGAATCACCGCTCGGGACGGCACCAGATAGAGGCCGTCCACGCATTGTGGTGCTCGGCGACAGCCTAACAGCTGGTTTGGGATTAGCTGCCGACCAAACGTTTCCAGCACATTTGCAGACGATGTTAGCGGTGGCAGGCCAGCCGCATGAGATTGTCAATGCCGGAGTCTCTGGCGATACAACAGCTGGGGGTCTTCGGCGGCTAGAGTGGTCTCTTGCTGGAAACATCCACGTGCTGATCGTGGCGCTTGGAGCGAATGATGGGATAAGAGGATTGCCTGTGGATGCCATGAAAGCTAATTTGGGTGAGATTATTCGTAGTGCTCAATCTCGTGGTGCGTTGGTGCTTTTGACCGGCATGGAGGCACCGCCCAACATGGGCTTGGCCTACACTGAAGAATTCCGAAGAGCGTTTAGCGAGTTGGCCGAGGAGCACGATGTGGCCTTCGTACCTTTTCTGCTAGATGGTGTGGCTGGTCGGGTCGAACTAAACCAGGGTGACGGAATACATCCCAACCCTGAAGGTGCTGCGAAGATTGCCGACCTGTTGTGGCCAACCCTGGTATCGCTATTGGATAACAGTGCAGTCCAATGATTGAACTTCGGAGTGTGTCGAAGACCGTGAAGAGTGGTGACCAGTCGCTCACCATCTTGCATCCACTGGATCTATTTATCCCATCCGGACAATGTGTGTCGGTCGTTGGCCCTTCGGGGAGTGGGAAATCAACGCTTCTTGGACTTATCGCGGGTCTCGACACTCCGACGACTGGTGAAATCCTCATTGACGGCATCGAAATCACTAACCTCGATGAGGATACGATGGCCGGTCTACGTGGATCCAAGATTGGCTTCGTTTTTCAATTCTTTCATCTAATTCCTTCACTAAGTGCTATTGAGAATATTCTTGTTCCACTCGAAATCTCTGGAGCAACGGGTGCTCGAAAAAAAGCCGAGGGGCTTCTGGAGAACGTAGGGTTGCTCGGGCGAGCTCACCATTATCCGTCGCAGCTGTCAGGTGGAGAGCAGCAGAGGGTTGCCATTGCTCGTGCATTAGCTAATAACCCACCGATTCTGCTTGCTGATGAACCGACGGGTAACCTTGATAGCGAGAATGGTCATCACGTTGTCGAAATATTACTCGATGTGAATCGTCGGCTCGGTACGACAGTTGTACTTGTTACTCACGATAACGAACTTGCCGGGATTTCGGAAATCAACTTAGCAATGCGCGATGGACTGGTCGAGCGTAGTGAAGTTGTTCGGTCGCCCGCGCAGACATCACGGGACGACTGACTCGGTAGTTGAGACCAGTTCACTCTTATGCGCACGCACTTCCAGACATCGATTCGCTTTGTGCTTGGGATGATATTTCGAGAGATCCGTGCATCTTGGGTGCGATTGGCATTCTTTTTCGTTTGTGTGGCAGTTGGCGTCGGAGCGATAGTCGGTGTCCGGTCAATCATTCAGAGCGCACGAGCCACGTTGTTACATGAGTCACGTACGCTGCTTGCAGCTGATGTGCTTGTGCAGAGTCGTGAGCCTTGGACAACGGCGGGACGTAATCTTGTTGAGGCTCAACTCAACACCGTACCCGTGCTGGAGCGCATTGAGTCAATTGAGACTACGACGATGGTGCGTCCAGCCGACCCGGCTAAAGCCGTGGCGAAAATGGTTGAGCTTCGTGGAGTCGAACCTGGCTTCCCATTTTACGGTGAGCTGCAGTTGGTTGGTGGCGTCAAGTTCGTGCCCGAGATGCTCAATAACTACGGGGCACTGGTGCGGCCGGAGCTCCTCGCACAGCTAGACATTGAGGTCGGCGATCAGGTCATCATCGGGAACGACCTCTACGAGATTCGTGGGGTCGTTCTTGCGGAACCAGGTCATCAACTGAGTGCTTTCAGTTTTGGGCCCAGAGTGCTGATTGACCACGACGCCCTCGCGCAGAGTGGTTTACTTGGTTTTGGTAGTCGGGCTCGTTACCAAACCCTTATTCGTATCGATGAAGTGTACATCGACCCACTTGTTGAACAGCTGCGGAACGATTTCGAGGGGACTTACCTCAGAGCGTGGTCGTATCGCAGCACCGAGAACCGTCTTTCTCGTAATTTCAAACGGGCTGAGGATTATCTGAGCTTGATTGGCTTCGTAATCGTTATTCTCGGCGGTATCGGAGTGTGGAGTGTCACGCAGGTCTTTATCCAGCAGAAGCTTCGTAGTATCGCAATCCTGAAGTGCCTTGGGGCGAACACATTGCAGCTGCTCTGCGTCTATATGCTGCAGGTGATCATTCTCGCTTTTGGAGGCAGCCTACTAGGTGTAGGGATTGCCAGGGTGATGCTTATGGCAATGCCGACCAACATTGTTGCCGAGTATGGTGACATTACTTATGGGTTAACTGGTTCGGCGATTGTCCAGGGTATTGGCATAGGGCTACTAGTGTCATTCTTATTTGCCCTGTTACCACTTCTTGATGTCAGACACGTGCGACCGTTACTGTTACTCCGAGAGACGGGCGCCAGACTTACCAAAAGAATTGACTGGTTACGCGTAGTCGCGGGCGGCTTGATTATGGTGGCTCTTGTGATAGTGGCTAGCTGGCAAGCTGATTCGTGGCGGGTTGGTGCTTACGTTAGCGGGGGTTTTGCCAGCGTCACGGTCGCGCTTCATTTTGCCGCCGCTGGGTTGGTGCGTGTGGTTACTCCGCTGAGCCGTGCTACTTGGTTTCCACTTCGGCATGCTGTTATTAGTCTTCGGAGACCAGGCAATCAAACCAGGACGATTCTCCTTGCTGTAGGCCTCGGTAGTTTCTTTCTGATTGGCATCAGGGCACTTCAGGTGAATTTACTGAGGGAATTCGCTGTGGAGATGCGTGAGGATGTACCAGATATGTTTTTGCTCGACATCCAACAGGATCAGGCCGATGGGGTACGAGAGTTCCTAGAGACGAGGTCGTCAGGTGAGACGGCGGCGTTATTGCCAGTGTTACGGGGTCGGATGACCGGCGCTGAAAGTTCGGCGCTCAACCTGGGCGGTGCTGAGGATGTTCGGGGTCGAGGTCCTTTGGGTCGTGAGTACGTCGTTACGTACCGTGATGGACTCGAGGAGAACGAGCGATATCTCGATGGTGGCCCGTGGAGTGATGATTTATCAATCACCGAGGTGTCGATCGAGGAGAGCATTCGGGAACGCTTTGATATTGACGTTGGCGATACGATAAGTTTCGAGGTGCTCGGGCGGGTCGTGCGGGCTAGGGTGGCTAGCGTACGCGAGGTGCAGTGGAGCGACACGCGCCGTGGCGGCTTTATGTTCGTGTTTCGTCCTGATGCCTTTGTAACGGCACCACATTACTATATTGCCATGGTTAGAGGGCCAGATGGCGCAGACGACCGAGGTCGTCTGCAGCGCGATCTCGTTGGACGCTACTCGAACATTTCGATTATTGATGTTCGTGATGTGATGGCCTCAGCCAAGGAGATCATTGGTGGCGTTACGCTGGCGATTTCGGTCATAGGTGCGATCACGGTATTTATGGGAGGCTTGATTTTAGTCGGTTCGGTTGCGATGACTAAGTTTCAACGGTTGTACGAAGCCGCGATCTTTAAAACGCTCGGCGCTAATAGTCGTACGATTGCAATGATGCTAGTGATCGAATATGGAGGGTTGGGAATCTTGGCTGGTATCGTGGGTTCAATCGGGGCGGTGGTGCTAACCTGGTCGCTCAGCCGCTACCTACTCGAGATAGCGTGGTATCCAGCTCTTGCTCAGAACTTAGGTGGCGTCATGGGAACAGCGATCGCTGTTGGTGCGGTCGGTGTCCTTTCAAGTCTTGATGTGCTACGTCGTCGACCGTTAGCGACGTTGCGTGCTGAGTAACTAATAATCATTCGGTGCCAGCTTTCATGCCTTTTTGTTAGGTGTGCTGGCGGTGCGCCATTCAATTCCATACGTTATTCCGTGCTATCATGGGGAGTTATTGCCCTGACTAAATTGGGTGCGCTGGAGGTCGCGGATGAACATATCCCAGTACAAAGATGCGTTGTTGCGAAAACGTGCGGAGATCTTGTCAGAAGTTGGCGCCAAGCCACTCCAAACGACAATGGATAACAATACGCGGCAGGGCGATCTGGCTGACCAGGCCAGTGGCAACAACGAAGTTCATATTCGGTTAAAGCTTAAGCAGACCGACGCAAAGATTCTCCAAGCTATCGAAGAAGCACTCTACCGTATGGAGAAGGGTAATTACGGAGAGTGTTTGGATTGCGGTGAGGCAATTGCGCCAGCGCGATTGAATGCCATTCCGTGGACCCGAATGTGCATTACCTGTAAGGAGAAGCAAGCAAGCTGAGCGATCGACCGATTTTTTCATCTGAGCTTCGTCCGGTAGCGGTTGCCCTTGGTAGTAACATCGGTGACCGGACCTCTCATCTGAAGTATGCCGTAGCTCGGCTTGGCTCGCTCTTAGTCGGCATGCAGGTCTCAACTTTCGTCGAGACTCAGCCGGAAGGCGTGGTGTCCCAGCCGGCGTTTTTGAACGCCGCTGTCGTTGGTCAGAGTGCCGAAGCACCAACTGAGCTTCTGACGGCGCTCATGATGATTGAGAAGGAACGGGCGCGGACCCGCCCGTTCCCCGGCGCACCCCGTACACTCGACCTCGATCTCCTCCTCGTTGGTGACCTAGTCAATTCGTCACCAAGCCTTGAGTTACCGCACCCACGGTTCCGGGAGCGTCGGTTCGTGCTTGAGCCACTCTTAGAGATCGCACCTGATATGGTCGACCCGGTGACCGAGCTGACCGTTACTAAGTTGCTGGAGCGTCTTGACTTACGTACTTGACCGATTGTTGATTTCGATTGGGTGGCGGTTGGACCGGCGCCACTTACTCAAACCGCAGTGATTCAATGGGGTCGAGCTGGGCCGCCTTTCTGGCTGGGTAAAAACCGAAGAAGATGCCGGTAATAGCGGCGAAGCCGAATGCCACAATCACTGCGTCGAGAGAGACAGTCGTTGGCCACTCCAGGAACTGCGTGATACCGCGGGAGAGACCGAGGCCAAGGGCAATGCCGATAGCACCGCCAAACAGGCTGAGAACAACTGCCTCAACGAGGAATTGAAAGAGCACGTCTTGACCCTTCGCGCCAACCGCCATTCGAAGGCCGATTTCTCGTGTCCGCTCGGTCACCGATACCAGCATAATGTTCATGATGCCGATGCCACCGACGAGCAGCGACACGCCGGCGATGCTTGCCAGCAGACTGGTCATCGTGCGCGTCGCCTCGCTACGGACGTCGGCCATCTCTTCGAGTGTCCGCACTCGGAAATCGTCCTCGTCCCCGGGGATGAGGTTGTGCTGAACTCTGAGTAGGGCTGAGATTTCGTCTGAGACCGGCACGGTTTGACCGGCCGACATTGCGGACACGGTGATACTTTGAACGTATCGGATGCCGCGAAGCTTCTTTTGAACGGTCGTGAATGGGACGAAGATTGTATCGTCCTGGTCCTCCCCAAACGAGCCTGGCCCCTTCACCGCCATGACCCCGATCACCTTAAATGGCTGCCTGCGGATACGTATTGTTTGCCCCACGGGGTCGGCACCTTCGCCGAATAGCGTGTCACGTACGATTGAGCCGAGTACCGCGACCTTGGCTGAGGCGCTCACGTCACTCGGGGAGAAGAAGGTACCAAACTCCGTCGGCCAGAAGCGTATCAGTGGAAATTCCACGTCTGTTCCTTGAACTCGAGTGGACCAGTTTTGATTCCCCGACACGACTTGAGCACGAATGTTCACACCAGCAGCCACGTATTGCACGCCCTGCACCTGCTCCCGGATCGCTTTAGCGTCGTCAGTTGATAAGGTCGTTGCTGACCCCCATCCGTGGCGGACGCCGCCGGACGAAAAGTTGCCAGCCGACACGCTGATCATGTTTGTGCCTGCTGATGTGATCTGGTCTTCGATCGACTGCTGGGCACCGCTACCCAGTGCCACCATCGTGATGACGGCTGCAACGCCGATGATCAGGCCGAGCATTGTCAAGCTCGTGCGCATCTTATTGCGGCCGAGAGCCTTGAGGCCGATTCTGAGGATCATGAAGAGTGACATGTCAGGTTCCTATAGTGGTTGTCTCACTCGGTTGAGTTGCTGGTTCAACGTCTACGTCCAGCGGTAGCGCTGCCATTTCATCTCGCGCGATCCGCCGCGTTTTGGTTTGATTGTCGGCGACGATTCTTCCATCTCGAAATCCGACGATCCGACTGCCGTATTCGGCGATGGCCTGTTCATGGGTAATGAGTAGTATCGTGATTCCACGGTCAGTGTTCAAAGCCTGGAAGATGTCCATGACTTCGACGCTGGTTCGTGAATCGAGGTTCCCCGTGGGTTCGTCGGCGAGCACGATGGACGGCTCGTTGATAAGTGCCCGCGCGATGGCGACCCGCTGTTGCTGGCCGCCTGACATCTGGTTCGGGTGGTGGTTGGCGCGGTCAGCAAGGCCGACCTCTGTTAACGCGTCCCGAGCGCGCTGTCGTCGCTCAGCGGTCTTCATCCCGTTGCCGCCGTAAAGTAGCGGTAGTTCGACGTTATCGAGCGCCGACGTTCGTGGTAACAGGTTAAAGCCCTGGAAGACGAAGCCGATCTGGCGATTACGGATGACAGCCAATTCGTTCTTCGAGAGCTTCGATACGTCCTTTCCCTCGAGAACATATTCACCGCTCGTTGGCCGGTCGAGACACCCCAGAATGTGCATGAAGGTCGATTTACCAGAGCCCGAAGGGCCGATGACCGACAGGAACTCGCCCGATTCGATATCGATGCTGACGCCGCGTAACGCGCGCACCTCCACTTCACCGAGGCTGTAGGTCTTGACGAGCTTACGTGTCGAAATAATGGGCATTGGTCTGAGGGTCGGTTAGCGTCCAAAGAAGCTGCGACGCTGCGGTATGAGCGGCGAATTGGTCTGACCGGTCGGCCGGGTCAAGGCTCCAGCGGCTAAGGAAATGTTCGTGATCAATTCGGTGCCCGGCGGGATTGCAGGGTCGAGGAGTTCGGTAAACGCGCCGTCCGTGATGCCGAGACGGAGCGCCGTTGGCTTGACGTCACCGCTTGCATAGAGCCACACCTGACCGCGCGTTACCGTCTCTGGTAGAGGGCCAAACAGCGCATCGATCGTTGTTGCGCCGCGCTCCGTGGCTGGAATCGTGTCAGTGGCCACCGGCCTAGGGCGGCGGCGACCGCTGACGTTCGCCTGTTCACCGACTCCGCCCTGACTTGGGCGCCCACCAAACTGCTCGCGCATAGTGGTGCGCTCCTCCTCCGACATGTTCTGGAAGCGTTCCATCATCTGACGGCGTCCCTCGGGGCGGCTCCCTTGGCCATCGCTACGGCCGACCTCTGGCTGTTCGGGCACCGGCTGACTAAGCGCCACGAACATGTCGTCAGTTGGTCGAAATCGCAGCGCTGCGTTCGGAATACGCAGGGCATCGTTGCGGCGGGCAATTTCCAGAGTTACTGTGGCGGTCATGCCTGGCTTCAGCCTTAGGTCCGGGTTTGGTACGTCGATCTGCGTCGCGTATGTTACGACGTTCTCCACGACGATTGGTTCCAGTCTGACCTGTGAGACTAGGCCCTCAAATTCCGAGTCTGGATAGGCGTCAACCCGGAACGTCACGACTTGGCCCGGCCTGATCCGGCCTACATCTGATTCGTCGATGTTGGCGTTGACTTTCATTTTTGTCAGGTCAGCCGCGAGCAGAAACAGGATGGGCGCCTGCATGCTTGCAGCAACGGTCTGCCCGACATCGACGCTGCGAGAAATAACGATACCGTCGATGGGCGAAGTAATGATCGTGTGTTCGAGGTTCACATTCGCCTGGTTCAACGAAGCTTCAGCTTGAGTCATCTGCGCTCGTGAGGAACGTAATTGCGCCTCGGCCAATCGGGCTTCGACCTGCGCCGCCTCGAGCTCGCTTGCGGGTATTAGACTACGGGCTGAGAGACCCTCAGCGCGTGCGAGTTTTGTTTCGGCGTCATCGATGGCTATCGTCAGCCGCTCAACATCCGCCTGTGCCCTGATCAGGTTGGCCTTGGATTGTTCCACTTGCGTCTCGAACAACGACGGGTCCAGCCGCGCGATTACCTCATCAGTTCTAACGATTGAGTTGAAATCGGCGTAGAGCTCTTGAATCTTTCCGGAGACTTGGCTACCGACCTGGACCGTGGTCACTGCTTCGAGTGCGCCGGTGGCGCCCACGCTGTCGATGATGTCGCCCGTGGAAACAGTCGCCGTCCGCACTTCGGGCACGATGTCGGGCTGCCGCAAGTAGGTATAAACTCCCGCACTTATGACTACACTGGTCAGCAATAGTAAGGTGAGCGTCCGCTTCATAATGCTAGTTGCCTCCGCCTGACACGATAATGATACTACCTTGGGTTAGCGAGGTCTGCTGGGCCCGATCGAATTCGATCCGGGATTTCTGGTGGTCTAGAATCGTTTGAAGCTCGGCTCGCTGGGCGTCCGCCAAGTCGCGTTGCGCCTGGACAACAAAAAAGTTGGTCGATGCTCCGACTTCAAATTTGCTCTGCTCGGCGTCGAGCTGTTGCCGAGCTAACTCACGAGCGGCGGTGGCCGCTTCGATCCGCCGCAACGAGCTTTGGATTTGCAGCCCGGCATTCGTGACTTCAGTTGCGATTTGCAGCTCCATCTGCTCGATCTGCGCCTGCGTCTGTTTAGCCTGTATCTGGGCGCGGGCGTATGACGCTTCGGCGGCACTCTGGCCGAGTGGGTAGCTGAGTGTCATCGACACGTTCCACGCAGGGAAATCGTTGCCGATGAGCTGGTTCAGCGAGTCTACGTAGCCCCCTGGAAGGACACTGCCGACGTCACCGCCGAGACCGGACCGGACGAATTGGGTGCCGCCCAGGCCCTGCAGGGTATAGGACGCGCGGACGTCCAACGCTGGCAGCGTTGTGTCACGCGCCGCACGTAGGTTGATGTCATTGATGTCTAGCTGACGGCGAGAGCGTGCGATGTCAGTCCGTTGTGCGAGCGCCGCCCGGATCGCCTCCTCAATGTTCACCGGTGAAGCGTCGAAGCGAGGCCGGTCGACAGGCACGACCTCGGCCTCCCATAACAGGTCGTCGGTACCGTTGACCAATAATCGCTTCAGGATGAGCGCCGCTGTGCGCCGCACTTGCAGTGTCTCGGCCAGAACCTGGCGACGTTGCGCAGCTTCGGCCTGGGATTGAATGATGTCGATCGGCGCAAGAGTCCCGAGCTCGACACGAGCTTGGTTATCCGTAATGAGATCCTCCGCCAGTTCGACGAACTGCTCCTGCACGTTGATTGCCTCCGAAGCGATCACGAGATCCCAGTAGGCGCTTCGTACGGCCGCCTCGGTGTTAGTAATCAGTCGCCGCAAGTCGATGTCTGAGAGCTCCCGGGAAAGCTGTGTCACTTGCAGCCGCTGGCGGTTCGAATCGATCTTGAAGCCCCGCAAAAGCGGTTGTGTGTAGATGACATCGACATTCGAACGGTAGCTTGGGTTGAAGCTGGAGAAGATACTGGTTGTTGCGTTTCGGTTGTTACTCCAGGAGGCATCAATTGAGGCGCCACCCCACTTGAGTGCCTTCGTGAGGCCAGCGTTGTAGGTGGCGGTGTCGCTGACAACGCGCTGGCCACCATCTAGTTGGGTTACCGAAGGTTGAGCACGGGAAGTGGTGCCGATGGTCGAATCGAAGGTGGGCGAAAAAGCAGCCTGGGCCGATGCGATGTCGAGGTCGGCAATTTGCGGGTTCAATTGTTGGACGGCGATGTCGAGGTTGTTTTCGAGCGCGCGGCTCACCGCCTCATCGAGGGTCAAGCGGACGGTCCGTGCCGCAGGCGGCGTCTGCTCAGAGGCGGCCTGTTCGACCAATTCAGCAATGCGTGCTTCGAGAGGTTCTTGGGCACCGGACGTTTCGACCACTCCCACCAGCACGAGTACGAACATGACGAGCTTCATTAGTGTTCCTTCCAGGTGGACGTTATCGAGATTAACAATTTCTTGTCCGTCCACCCCATATGGGAGAGATTCTTCAAATTCACTAGGACCGCCAAAGTGAACCCATCATAAGTAGGACGACGGATTGTCCTTTGGGGCCTTCTTGTTCATCGGGAAATCTTCTCGAATCGAGCTCTAATTACGGGTAAGTTGTTCTAAACGAAGAACTACCTGCCCAATAATATTGTTTGGTGTTGAGGCCCCAGCCGTCAAGCCAATGGTAACTTCACCGGTTAGCGGCAGCCATTCCTTAACGGTAACTTCCTGTTTGTCTCGGGACTGCGACAGGTTTGAAAGTGGACCGCTGACTGGCCGGTGATGAATCTCCGCCAATGAGGCTAGAGACTCGGCATCAGCGATGTGATAGGTAGGAAGTTTCGCAGTGCAGATTCTCGCCAAGTTTCTAGTGTTACTGCTGTTATAACCACCGACCACGATCATCAGATCGAGTCGTTCGGAGCCAACAAGGTTCTGCACGGCGTCTTGGCGATCTTGCGTGGCACTACAGATTGTGTCAAAGGCACGGTAGTGAAAGTCGAGTTCAGCCTCCCCGTACCGGTCGATCATGGCCTGACGGCACATTTCACCAATTTCCAGCGATTCCGACATCAGCATTGTCGTTTGATTGGCTAATCCAATTCGCTCTAGGTGTTGATCGGGGTCGAATCCCTTAGAGGCTGTATGCTTGAACTTCTCCAAGAATTTGTGGCGATTCCCTCCAGACCGCGCATAGTCGCAGACAAGTTGTGCCTGGTCGCGGTCCAGGACGACGAGAAACCGTCCATTAGGGTAATTCAGTGATTGGGAGGCAGTTGCCTGAGTTTCCTCATGATGCACCTTTCCATGGATAAGTGCGGTAAAGCCATCTTTGGCGTACCGTTCAACGTTCTTCCAGACGTTGAGTACCGAACCGCAGGTAGTATCAATGAGCGTGCATCCGAACTGATCGTATTTGGCCAATTCGTCAACGGTCACCCCGAAGGCAGGAATAATGATTACAACTTCAGGTCCAAGTGGCTCTCGCGGTTCGTGCGGGTCGCTTAGGAACCGAATGCCAGCGGTCCGCAACTTATCGTTCACGTGTGGGTTGTGAATGATCTCACCGGTAAGATAAACGGTTCTCTTAGGGAACCGCATGCGAGTTTGGTACGCATAGTCAACTGCGCGATCAACACCGTAGCAAAATCCAAATTCCTTCGCGAGGCGGACTGTGAGTCGGCCTCGTGTTCTCTGGAATCCATGGCTAATAATTTCATTAACGATTGCACTATCGTAATCCTCAGCGAGCGCTGGGGCGACGGCTTCGTTCAGGTCGAGACCTTTTCTGAAGATCACTGATGGCACGTGAATCTGACCTCGATAGTTACCCTAATCCAGAAGCTTAATTATATTTCACTGAGGGTCACTTCAGGCCAGAACGTGTAGTCGTATTCTGTCGACCAACTAAGGATTATCTTAAATCTTGGACGGTGTGTGTGGAGGGTTGCACCGGTGCCCCTTGTTTTCCCCATTGCGCTTGGGCAAGCTGTTGGAGGCGTATCCCAGTGTAGTAGTGCCGAAGAATCTGATGGAAGGGCTCACCTTGGTCAGCCAAGGCCATGGCGCCAACTTGGCAGAGGCCCACGCCATGGCCGAAACCGGAACCGGTGAAATTAAATTGTTTGCCAACAAGGTCGACGTCGAAGCGTGTGCTACGGACGGTTCTTGGACCGAAACTTGCGGTTATCACTGCACGTAGTTCTTCGCCACGAACCATTGGGGCGAACTCGCCATCGAGAATAACGCGCTCGGCTCGGCCGGCAATATCTCGCTGAACGACTTCAATCCGGCTAAGCTTAGCGCCCACGCGGGTACGGTTATCGCGGTTGAGTGCGTTGCGAAGTTCATCCACTGGGATATCAAATTGCCATTCACGGTGCACATCCTCTGCTGCGTCGATCACGGCGAGTAAATATGGGGGCGTAGGGCCTCCCCAGACGGTTCCGGCATCGCTCGTGTGACCACCACAGTCAGAGTGGAAGAGTGCTTGGATCGGCTGGCTCTCATGAGTGATAACCACGCCTCGCGTCTCAACTGATGCCGCTTTGGCGACAATTTTGAGTCGTGTGGGGTATTGCTGAGGTGAACGATAGACCTGACAGTGGGTCTCTGAGCAAAGGTCGAATTGTTCACTGCGGTGCCGGCCGAGGTTGGCGACGGCATAGGTGCGAGCCAGTACCGCTTGGAGGCGAGCGACGTTTGTCATCGCATTACCTGACAGTCCACCGAGGGCCGCTTCGGCCAGAACCGAACCAACAATGTAGTCCTCAAGTTTAAGCGCGACGACCTGTTTACGGTTTCCATCTGTGATTTGGATGCGAACGACTTGATCCACCAACGGAGGATTAACAGATGGCGGGGTATGGGATGGCAGCATCGGCGTTGATGCGCACCCAGCCACGAGGAGTGCAATGCCGCTCAGACCCAGGGGCCCCACCGACATACGCCAGGGCGGCGAGATTAGAGGTTGTGCGACCATGCTAGTCTTCGTATCGGCTTCTTTCTGGCGAGAGAATAGTGGACAGGTAAATGTGGCGATGTCTGATAGCTAGTTGACTTCGTCGAATTAGCACAGATACGATCACTCGACGTACGTCTACCGTTGTGTTTCTTCTAGAGGTCGAAGTAAGTAGGCCAGTGTGAGTCAGTTTATTCACTTAATCAACCCGTCGCCGAGGACTTCTTTGTAGTGAACCAGGCACAGCCAGTCTGTGGACTTGACGCTCACGGTATTAAGAACCCGTCTGCCGTTCACTGGAATCAAGATTTAGCACTACTCGTTGAGGATGCGGTTCGACGGGGCGAAGGCGTGATCGCTAAATCTGGCCCCCTTGTGTGTACAACAGTGCCCCACACAGGCCGGTCACCGCAGGACAAGTTCATCGTCCGCGAAACGTCTAGTGTTGACAATGTCTCTTGGGGCACGGTGAACCAGTCTTTAGAGCCGGAGTACTTTGACAAGCTATACGAGGATCTAACGATACATCTTGATGGGCGGGAATTATGGGTGCGAGATGGGTATGCGGGAGCGGACCCAGAGTACCGCCTCCCTATTCGTGTTGTGACCGAAACTGCCTGGCATAGCCTGTTCGCGCATCATATGTTCATTCGTGAGGAAGACCCTGCACGCCTTGCTGAGCACATTCCTGAGTTCACTGTTCTAAGTGCTCCGTCATTCACTGCTGTTCCTTCCCGTCACGGAACGAAGTCAGGGACCGTGATAGTCATCCATTTTTCGAAGCGGCTTATATTGATCGCTGGGACCGCCTACGCTGGTGAGATTAAGAAATCGATTTTCACGGTGATGAGCTATCTACTTCCACTGAGGTCGGTTCTTCCGATGCACTGTTCGGCTAATCGAGGTGCTGATGGTGACACGGCGATCTTCTTTGGGTTGTCAGGAACTGGCAAGACAACCCTGTCGAGCGATCTTAACCGTCGCCTAATTGGGGATGACGAACACGGTTGGTCAGGTGACGGCATCTTTAACATTGAGGGTGGTTGCTACGCCAAGCTAATCCGCTTGTCGGCTGAGGCCGAGCCTCAAATCTATGCGACCACCCAGCGGCCCGGCACCCTTCTTGAAAATGTGGTTCTTGATCCAGAAACTCTTCAACTTGATCTTAACGATGATACGCTGACTGAGAACACGCGAGGCGCCTACCAGCTTTCATACATCGACAATTACCTACCTACTGGTCGAGGCGGACACCCGCGGCATCTGGTGATGTTGACGGCTGACGCTTTTGGCGTTGTGCCACCACTGGCTAGGTTGACGTCCTCAGCAGCCATGTACCATTTTCTTTCTGGTTATACCGCGAAGGTTGCAGGTACCGAGGCGGGTGTTGCGGAACCGAGTGCAGTTTTCAGTACATGTTTTGGGGCACCGTTTATGGTGTGGCATCCGACGGTATACGCTAAGCTCCTCGGTGAACGGATCGCGCAATATGGTACGACTGTCTGGTTGGTCAATACGGGCTGGACCGGTGGCGTATACGGCGTTGGTTCCCGGATGCCGATCAGGTATACGCGGGCGATGATCTATGCTGCACTGTCGGGTGCACTTAACGATGTCCAGTATATTGAAGACCCAGTTTTCCACGTGGACGTGCCGACTTGCTGTCCGGGCGTACCCAGAGAGCTCTTAACACCTCGTAATACCTGGGCTAGGCCGGAAGACTATGACTTGCAAGCTGCGAAGTTAGCCGTGATGTTTGGAGACAACTTTAAATCGTTTAGGTCACTCGTCGAACCAGCGGTGGCGGCGGCGGGCCCACAGGTCTAGTCGTGAACCTCTGGTATTTTGGGTGTGGAGATCCCCAGTGCCGACCGAATATGAACCCATAATTGGCCTCGAGATTCACGCTCAACTGTTGACCCGCACAAAGATTTTCTGCGGTTGTAGCACGAAGTTTGGCACACCGCCTAACACGCATGGCTGTCCGGTATGTTTGGGCTTACCGGGGGCCCTTCCCGTTCTAAACCGGAGTGCAGTTGAATTGGGAATCCGGGCAGCGATGGCTCTAGATTGTCAAATCGAACTGGAATCCGTCTTTGCTCGAAAGAACTACTTCTATCCAGATCTACCAAAGGGCTACCAGATATCCCAATACGAACTACCGTTGGCCACTGGCGGTCATTTATCCTTACACGAATCCGGAACGGACGTTGGAATTACGCGCATTCATCTCGAAGAAGACGCTGGCAAGTCTTTACACGAAGGGTTCCCAGATTCTGACCTAAAGTCTCACGTTGACTTCAACCGTAGTGGTGTTCCGCTTATAGAAGTTGTCACGGAGCCTGACATGCGATCAGCGACAGAAGCGAAGAGTTTCTTCACGACCCTTCGGGAAATTCTGGCCTCTTTGGATGTCAATGATGGCAATATGGAAGAGGGTAGCCTTCGATGCGACGCGAATGTTTCAGTTCGTCCCATCGGTCAATTGGCCCTAGGTGTTAAGACTGAGGTGAAGAACCTTAACTCATTCCGATTTCTCGAACGAGCCATTGAGTACGAGATTAGCAGACAGATCGATGTGCTGAAGAGCGGTGGACAAATCACTCAGGAGACGCGTCTCTGGGATACTTCCGCGGATCGTACATTAGTAATGCGCAGCAAAGAGGAGGCCCACGACTACCGCTATTTTCCTGAGCCGGATTTGCCATTGTTACGGATTTCCGAAGATTGGGTGGATGAGGTTCGCCGGTCACTTCCGGAGCTTCCGTCTGCGACACGTGTGCGTCTAGTAGAGAATTATGGGCTGACTACTGAACAGGTTGAGCAGCTCACGCGGGTTAAGCCTCGCCTGGTCACTTATTTCGAAGAGGTCGTGAAGGCTGGCGTTTCACCAATAATCGCGATTAACTGGTGTCTTGGTGAGTTAACACGGAACCTCAATGAACGTCAGGTCGACAAGCTAAAGGTGATCAGCCAGCGGGTGCCGCCGGTCGCTCTAGCGAAGCTTATTAATCTTCTTGAAAGCGGCACGATTAGTGGAACTATCGCTAAGGAAGTGTTTGAGAAGATGTGCGGCACCGGGGAATCCGCTGAGGTGATCGTTGAACGAGATGGGCTAGCACAGATTGACAGCGTGGAGATGCTCTCCGATACCGTAAACGAGATATTGACACAGCATCATGATGCGGTCTCTCAGTACCGGTCAGGTAAGAGTGGTGCAATCGGATTTCTCGTTGGTCAGGTCATGAAGGCCACTCGAGGGAAAGCGAACCCAAAGCTTGTAAATGAATTGCTTCGGAAAGCGATCGAAGGATGAGCCGCTACTTAAATGGGTCTATTAGATCACCGTGGGTACATTAAGTGTGACGGACTTCCTCGATTCAGTTTGGAGAGGTCTGGCCAGTACTTCTCTGACAGCGCAGTTGTAGCGCTCTGTCATTAAATCCTTTAAATTCCTCACGTTTGGCAGCATTATTGTTGTCCGTAGAGAGATCCGTTTGACAGTACTCGACTGTGGATCCTAAACTGATAAAAATGCCGCGAGACTGGCGAGGAGTCACATGGTAGACGGCCTCGGCCTCCGCGCGCACCCACGTGTCATCCCTGCGTCGGTGCGCTCAGAGTTCTACCGGGAAGAGTTCGCCAAACATAGGCGGTGTTTACAGCAGCAGAGAGAATATTTTTCTGAGAGTGCGGTCACGGAAGCTGAAACGGCACTCTCAAGGATCCTCGTGCAACTTGAGTGGCTCTGTTCTCAGGATGAAGCCAACGAGTTGCTTGGTTGTCTGCTTCGGCAGTTCGACAAGGTCACCGGTGTGTCGGCTTTGTCGGATCCGCGTAAGGTCCACTGACAGCCCGCTTTTCGGCTTTTTATCGAGTTCTATTAACTGCGAAAAAGTGGTGTGCCAGCACGCACTGGCGTAGTAGGAGTTTTTGGCCGATTGGCCTTGGACTCTAGCTTCTAGGTGATTATCTTTAAATGACCGATTCCGACGATTTACTCGCACGTATTCGTAGACGTGTCGTTCGTCCGGCAACAGTCCGGGAGCTTGAGCAGGCGCTCCGGTTACCCCGCGACCAACGCCGGTCATTTGAGCGTCGTCTCAAGAAGCTCGTGGCATCTGGCACGTTGGTACGCATTAGGGGAAAACGTTACGGATTACCTGAGAAAATGAACCTTATCGTTGGTCGGGTTCATATAAACCCCCGCGGCTTCGGCTTTCTAACGCCAGAATCGACAAGCGATTTTGATCAAGATATCTACATTGCCGGCACCAATCTTCATCAGGCAATGCACGGCGATCGTGTAGTCGCGCGGATTGAGCGACGGGTTCAACATGAACGAATTGAGGGTCGGATTGTCAGGATTCTCGAGCGGAGAACCACCACGTTGGTAGCCCGTTACGATTCCGACGAGTCTGGCCTTAGCTTCGTCGTGCCGTTTGACCGTCGGATCATTATGGATGTGCACATTCCTTCTACCGACCGAGGTGGTGCGAAACCTGGAGAAATTGTTGTTGTTGAATTAACCCGATGGCCAACCGCTACACGGAACCCAGTCGGCCGAGTCATTGAAGTGCTTGGAGACTTGGATACGCCGGGAGTCGATGTCGAGATCATGTTGCGAAAGCACGGTATTCCAGATGTGCACGGGCCATCGGCTATTCGCGAGGCTGAGCGCCTTGGCGCGAAGGTGCGCGACCGCGATTGCCGAGGCCGGACTGACTTTCGTTCGATGACGACTGTCACGATCGACGGTGAACATGCACGAGACTTTGACGACGCCATCACTCTCGAACGACTGCCCAGTGGAAACTTTTTGCTGGGTGTACACATTGCCGATGTATCGCACTACGTTCGTCCAGGCAGTGAACTGGATCGTGAAGCACGTGAACGTGGAACCTCAGTGTACTTTCCTGAACGAGCCGTTCACATGTTTCCTGCCGTCCTCTCGACGGGGTTGTGCAGCCTGAATCCGAATGTTGATAGGTTGGTGCAATCCTGTCTTATGGAGATCAGTGAACGAGGCAAGGTCGTTCGGCATGAGCTCCACGATGGCATGATTCATAGCGATGCTAGGATGACCTATGAGGACGTTAGTGCCATCCTGGCTGAAGGTGACGCGGCTGTGCGAGCGCGTTACGCGGAACTCGTACCGGTCTTCGAGTTGATGCATAAGTTGTTCGAAATATTATCTCGACGGCGCCGTCGGCGCGGTTCGATTGATTTTGACCTACAGGAACCAGAATTCGTTCTCAGTGAGACTGGGTCAGTGGCGGACATCATTGCGACTAAGCGGAATGTAGCCCACTGCATCATTGAGGAATTCATGTTGATCGCCAACGAAGTTGTGGCGACCCATCTTCGAGATCACGACATCCCAACGCTTTATCGTGTGCACGATTCGCCTGATGTGAGAAAAGTCGCTGAATTCGAGGACTTTATAACAACATTTGGGCACAGTCTCGCCGCGCCGAAAGGCAATGCAACCCCCAAGCATTTTCAGCAATTAGCTAAGCGGATAAAAGGAACACCTGAGGAAAAGCCGATCGCGATAATGATGCTAAGGACGATGCAGAAGGCTCGCTACGATAGCACAGCTGATGGCCATTTTGGGCTAGCGATGTCTAACTATACGCACTTTACCTCGCCGATTCGACGATATCCGGATCTAGTTGTGCACCGTGCTCTCCGTGCGTTACCAAAGAAGAAATTATCTACTTCGAAGCGTCAACAATTAGCTGACGGATTGCCGGACCTTGCTACGGAGACCTCAGAGTTGGAACGTCGGGCTGAAGAAGCTGAGCGTGAACTCGTGCAGTGGAAGAAGGTCAGGTTCATGTCCGATAAGGTCGGCGACGAGTGTGAGGGCTACTTGATTGGTGTAACGTCATTTGGATTGTTTGTGCAACTTGATGAGCCCTTTGTTGAAGGACTTGTACATATTTCGAGTATGGCCGACGATTACTATCGTTTCATTGAACGCGAGCATGTGTTGTTTGGCGAAGCAACAGGTAAGAGATATCGCTTAGGGGATCGCGTGACTGTTCAGGTCATTCGTGTCGACATGGAACGCCACCAGGTTGACCTTGGCTTAGTTGATATATTGGAATCCGTACGTGCCTCTGAAAAACACCGTGGTGCGCGGAGGAGTC
>MDTC01274989.1_pt1 | contig 40979 bp, 36 predicted proteins | sample 811181 | NCBI WGS metagenome assembly MDTC01 (sample SAMN05326644, study PRJNA326480) | marine metagenome | isolation source: seawater | place: Pacific Ocean: North | collected 2011
GATGACTGCGTACATTCGTGCAGACCTGATAACCACCAGAAAACGGGATTGGGACAATCTAATCAAAATGGGAATCACTTCACACTTCTACGGTGTTGAAAGCATGAACCATGAGTCTGCCAAGTCTATCGGCAAGGGTATGGACAGTGGCAGAATCAAAGAGGGGTTGTTAGAGGTTGATGAGTATTTCCGCAGTGCAGGGTTTTACAAGGGACACATATCTCTGATTGCTGGACTACCGCATGAGACGATAGACACGTTGCGAGACACCGGCAGATGGTTGTCCGAATACTGGAATCAGAATAGTTATCACATGAATGTTCTGATGATAAAAGACTTGGAACGTAACACGGAAACGCTGAATCACAATTCTGAGTTTGATAGAAACTGGTTTGATTATGGATATCGACGAGACATCATTCCGATTGACGATATAGATTGGTCAAAGAGTAGAAACCCATATTACAAAGGGCTGTATGATTACGTCAAATCTACTGGGTATTATTTGTTCTGGAGAAACGAACATACAAACTTACATGAAGTGATGCGTTTCTGTGCAGAGGAATTTAGTGAATATCGGGCAAAAAATTTAATTGACCCGTTTATGTATGATAAGTTTTTTATTGATCCAGAGGTACAGTGGTCAGACTTTGCAACCAAGATTCACATGGAAAGAAGAACAGAACATGTTTTGAATCATGTTGATGATTATATCAGTCGTAAATTAAAAACCTAACATCGTACTAATTCGCGTTCCGAAGAACGATGCTTCCACATGATCGATCCTGTCATCCTTGAGTACAACCGGCGGAGTTTGATTTCCACCAGCTTGAGTGTTGTTATTATTTTGTATATTAACAGTCGGTGCTTCTGATGATGCCGGTGCGGCCGCGGATTCGGTTGCAGCTTCAATTCTTGCTGATGTATCACTGGCATTTTCTAGTTGTTCCGCAGTCGCTGCTTCCATAGTGTCTGCGGCTAATTCTTCTGCGTCTTGCCCGTATCCAGATTTTAGTGCAATTTCATCAAGGAGTTGTTGTGATCCTCCCGCTGAGTCCATTGCTACCTCTGCTGCCTTTGTTCCTAAGTCATCTCCAAATTCTGCACCCGCAACTCCCCCTACGATACCACCGACTAATCCACCAATGAATGTCCCTACAAGGGGAACAACCGATCCCATTGCTGCACCCATAGCTGCTCCTGACGCTGCACCAGCAAGAGCTCCCCCCGCCCTTCCCGCAGAACCAGCTCTATTTGCTTGTAATGCGGTTTGTGCCATGTCATATTCTTCTTGTGAGATTTCTCCAGCATCATAAGCTTGTTGGATTGCTTCAAATTTCTTTTCGTTATCAAAGGCATCTAACCCGCCTTCTACTACCGCAGCCACGGGAGCAACTGCTTTGAGTGCAACTCTACTGACATTTTTTACTGTCTGAGCCGCACCCCGTCTTGCTGTTTGTTCAACGGCTTCTTCTGCTACTTCTGGAACCGCTCTCTCAGCTGCTTCTTTTGTTGCTTGTAATGCGCTTCCAGTTAATTGTTTACCTGTTCTTGTTGATACCGCTTTTCCTGTCTGGGGATCATATATTGCATTTCTTGTTTGAATTGGCTGACCAGCTTTATTAATTTTTGGTGTTGGTTTGGTGGGTGGATCGACTGCAACTGGTGTTGGTCTTACTTTTTCTATTATCTTTTTTGCTGCTTCTGCTGCAGCTGCCAGTCCTTTTTGAAGACCCGCACCAATACCAGTAATTTCAGCAGCTGTTGCACCCAAGAATTCTTCTACTGAATTTTTCAGACCAGATTCGTCTACTATTTCAGAGGCATCTGGTGTTGCTTTTGCCACTCTGGTGAGTAGAGCCGCACCAATACCAAGACCAACTCCAGCTGACGGCGAGGTCTTTTTACCAAACATTCCACTGATTGCTGCTTCATTTGGGGGGACAACATTTTTAGCGCCAGTTCCAGTACCAGTAAGATTCTCGGTGTTGCTTCTAATATCTACTAATACTCTTTCTATATCTTGCAGTTGTCTGACAACGGGGTCACCACTATCTGCGTCAGATAGAACGTCTGTTGCTTGTGCAGCTGATACTAACGGTTTTGATCCAGCACTAAATCCTAGGCCACCAGAACCTCGTCCAGCAGCTGTTTGTCCAGCAGCAAGTGGGCCTTGGTTGCCCATGTCAACTGGTTCGGTTAATGCTCCCATAACACCAGTTGCACCGGCAACTCCAGCTCCCACCCCAGCACCTTTACCTACAGATTTACCTACAGATTTTGTCCCGCCGAGTAGTTTTTGTCCGTATGTTATAGCGCTTTGAATACCACGCGCTGCAGCTCCTGCGACCATTATTGATTACCTTTTAGTTTCTCTGCCTTCTTTTTGAGGTGTTGAATCAACATTGATATGTAAACTGTCCTCTCCCACGGCATCCAATTTTCAATTTCTGTCAAACTATATTTATGTTCTTGCATCAATAAAAAGTTAGATTTGAAAAAATTCTGCATGTTTTCATGGAAGAGGTTTATGCGAAAAAATCCAGATAACCATTCATGTAAATTTGATTTGTGGTTCCGCAATGCGGGCAGTCAAAATTGATTTCGTTTTCAACCACCGGCATAGTCTCAAAGAATTTTTTGATAATATCAAATTGATCACTAGTCATGTTATCAATAAATTCTATTTTTTCTTCCATGTTGATATCTTCACCCGATATCGTATCTTCTCCAAAATGAATAACATCCATACACGCAGCTGCAACATTGTATAGTTCTGATAATTGTTGTACTCCAGCAATTTCAGATAATTCTTTTGCAGTGGGGTATCTCATTTCAACTGTTAGTTTATCATTGACTTTACAAACCTTGGTGTGTTCATCGTTTGTATTCAACTTAAACGTGTCAAGAGATATTTCCATTTCTACATGTTTTTCACAATTACCACATGCAAATTTTGCTGAGATTTTATCAGATACAGATATTTTTCTCAATTCAATAAACACACGTTGCATATCAAAGATGGGTAACTTCTCCCCATCAACTTTACCAAAGGAACAGTTTGTGATGATCTGTTGTGTTGCCTTGATCATATCGGATTCTTCACCCGACTCTGCTGCCAATACTAAAAGTTTTTCTTCTTTTACTAGGAAGGGTCTAAAAGAAACTTCCTTGTCTAGTGCGTGAACATGAATATCAACTAACGGATACTCCGTCATCGGTAGTGCCATAATTTACTCCATTTTTTATCCAAGTATATCCTCTAATGTTCTATTTACCTGTCTCTTAACAACATTGTTAATTGCACCTTTAATACCACCGCTGTTGTTGAAGTCTAAGATATCAAAAATACTGTTTCTATCACCGACCGCCCTAGACTGCCAATTTCTAAAGGCAAATGTTACGGATACTCTTACTATACCGTCACCACCTTGTGACACGGGAGTGATATTCAAGAGTCTGGGAAACGCATCATAGTAACGCCATCTTGCAGTTCGGTTGTCTTGTCTGTCAAGAGTGTGAACATCTATTTCACCAACCATGTCTTCATAAAACGCTACTTCTTTTGATCTTGGATTTACCTGTACTTTACCCATCCACTCTTCAAAGTATGATCTCACATCCCATGTGTCATCGCAGTAGAATGTAAATGCAGCAGTCTCTCCAAAATATTCAATACCATGAACCCTGTTCTCTGTCCAAGGGCCAATAGGTGTCGGAGTCCACTTTGTTTGTAGGCCTGGTATTTGCGCCTCTTCTACTAAAAGAGATACAGTTCTGTCCTCAGTAAAAAACAGAGGACTTGTGATAACTACTTCAAATCTATTTGACCTAGCTAAGTCTTGTTTTTGTACTTGTGATATGAAATCATTTAACTTAAAGTATGCCATTAAATCATGCTCCTAGAATCCGAGAATACCGTTCCCTTATTCACGTTGAAGTCTTCAACTGGCAGAAAGATTGCAGCTTTCCAATCCTGTGGATTGATTTCAAAGAATCCACTTTTCATTCTGGATGTCAGATATCTTTTTACGCATGGTTGAGCTTCTGGAAATCTTGATACATTTTTAAGTAAGGCCCAGTTTAATTCCATTTGGGTTTCTGATGTTATTGCTTGGTCGTTTGTTGTTTCTAATAGTTTACCCAACAATCTTGCTCTCAAAAGATATGGAAGGTAGTGTAAGTTAATTCCCCAAAATCCATTATTGGTTGGTTCAAAGGGCAGACACAGGGGAAATGCGTCAAAATATGGTAACTTGTCTTTAAACTTTGCATCATATCTAAACAAGTACATTGAACCAATGTCAACCTTGCCGGCACGCTTACCAATTTTAGAATTTATGGCAGAGGATGGTGTGTTTACGTTCCTCGCCACGTTTCTAACCTGATTCATATACCATTGGAAAGATTTTTGTCCTTGGTTTGAATCTGCTCTAATTGTTTCAAATGGATTTGCCATGGGACTATTTATAATCGGATTCCAAGCTCTTTCTCTGTTATTATCTTGAAAATCCAACCCCTGTCATCACAGAACTCTTGTGCTGACTTCCATTTAGCTTCATTGACTCCCCACTGGGCAACCTCTTGTAGATATTTTTTTGTTTTTCTTCTGGGTTCGGGTGGTCTAGTAAACCTATCTGGTTTTACTTCTATGAGATATGTTCCACCAACCGTTTTCAGATAAAAATCTACAAAGTATCGATGTATTCTTCTATCTAGTGGAGACCGATATGGTATTACCACTGTTTCCGATGCCCACTCAACCACATCTTGATTCAAGTCAGCCCAGTTCATAAATTTCAATTCATAACCAGACCTGTAGACAATATCACGGACATTGCCCTTGTATTTTGATGGATTTTTAGGAATAAATTTTCCTTGGTGTAATTCTTTTCTGTAAGGCATATAAATAGTCCCAATAACACTAATTATTTATTTGGGGCGAAAATGTCATTAATAGATTCACTTATAGGTTTTCTTAGGGGAGGCGGCGGAGACCAAGAAACTGCCGCTGGTATTGTTGCCGATGAACTTTCTAGTGGTAAAGCATTGACTGATGACCCCAGTGTTGGTCAAAGCAAAACATCAAAATTAAATTCAGTTTATCTTAGATACCCAGGCAATGTCGAGTCTGAAGATTATCCTCACTCTGTTAATTTTAAAGTTAATATCAGACAATCAAATAGAGTAGGTGATACTGGAAACAGTAGCAGTGGTGTTCCTATTGATCCAAATAGATTAGCACTGAATGGTGATAATGTTAATCAAACTGCGGAAGACTTGGTAGGATTGGCTTTAACTGGTGTTGCAGCTGCTGGTGGCGCAAAGGCGGGTGGTATATTTGGCGCAGTTGGAGCTGGTATCGCAGCAGATTCTTTAATTCCAGACGATGTTAAAAGTAGAATAAGTGGGTTGGTAACTAGGTCAACTACCAGAAAAACTGTTGCAAATATAACACTTGCTATGACTGCTTCACCGCAAAATAAAATGGAAGCGCAGTGGGACTCTACTGATTTCGGTGCTTTAGGATTTTTGTTACAGGCCGGTGGATTAGATAATGCTGCTCAACTAGTTAAACAGGGGTCAGCAACAGCTGGTGAGGGTGGAGAAGCTGCGATAAGACAACTTGCTTCTTTAGCAAACATTGGTAAACAATTGGGATTGAATATACCACTAGAGGCCACGTTAGAATTAACGTCAAGTAAAGTTCTCAATCCATTCAAAGAACAACTTTTCAAAACAATGAACTTTAGGTCTTTTCAATTCAGTCATAAATTTGCACCAAAGAATAGAGAAGAACTTAGTCAAGTTATGAGAATCATCAACATTTTTGAAAGGTACATGCACCCAGAAAAATCTGAGTCAGGTCTATTTCTCGTTTACCCAGCGGAGTTTCAAATACAGTATAGATACAAGGGAAATGAGAATACATTTATCAACAGAATATCAGATTGCGCTCTCACTGGAATGAGTGTTGATTATGGTGCTGGGGGATTGATGACTAGTTTTAAGGACGTTGGCGGAGCTCCCAGTGAAATTACCTTGAACATGGAGTTCAAAGAACTTGTTCTTAGGACTAGAAATGAAGGGAGTATTCGCAATCTTGAAGCTGATAGAACCAGAACAGAATCGGCTACTGAAGCTGCTGCTGGTGATGGAGAAAGTGAAGGGACAAACACTGCTACAAGTAGCGAAGACAACATAACCGAAAGCACGGATACCTGATATGTTTTTTAAAAATTTTCCTAAGACAGTTTATAGTATAGACAATGGTAATATTATAATACCAGACTTGTTTCGACGGGTAGCACCAAATGAAAAGATATCAGATTCGTTTCTTATGGATTTGTACTATGTTAAAGATGGTGAAACACCAGAGTCTATATCATACGATTTTTACGATACTGTAGAATTTTATTGGACGATATTGTTGGTCAATGAGATCATTGATCCTTATCATGATTGGCCTAGATCACAGGGAGAACTTTACGAGTGGGCAGTAGAAAAATACGGGATAACTTATTTAAATGATCCGAATCATTATATTGTCTCTACATCAGATATTCCTGCTAAGAAAAAGATAAGAACTACCTTTGACTCTACTAAGTTAAATGCTGGGGAAATAGTGGCTGTTACTAATTTTGAATATGAAAGAGAAGAAAACGAAAAAAAGAGAAATATAAATTTGGTCAAACCATCTTTGATTAGAGATTTTGCTGGACAGTTTGCAGGAATAATTAGCACATGAGTTATGATGAAGTACAAAAAGTTGGTGCAGTAAAAGTTGAAGAGTGTTTTATAGTTCCCAACCCAGAGTTGGGATTGCCAAAAGCTATAGAACTTACTAACTTCATGATCAACTTTATTTTACATGAAAGCATTTTCCACAACTGTCTTGTTGCAGAAATGTCAATTGGTGATTCTGCGAATCTAATTGGTTCTACTCCGTTTACGGGCGGCGAGATTGTAACAGTCAAGTTTAGATCGCCTCACTTAGAAGACAGTCCAAACAATGTAATTCAACAATCCTTTATTGTATCTGGTATCACTAACAGAAATTTTAAAGAGGACAGAGAACAGTTTTATATTTTAAAATTGATATCTTTTGAGGGATATAAAGATCAGACTGTAAATATATCGAAAAGGTTCACTGGGACTCCAAGAGATATTTTCCAAGAAATATATGATGATTTCATTCAAGAACCAAAGTATATAAATGGTTCTGGTGCCCAAGTGCCCTACGGTGCATTAGAATTTTTGGATCAGGGTGATTTACCTTTTATCAGGCAGGATTTTTGTTTTATCGCAAACTACTGGACACCATTCAGATGCATGAATTATTTGTCGAGACAGGCTGCACCTAGTTCTAGTGGCAAAAAATTAATGCCTAACGTAATGTACTTCCAATCAAACAAAAGACATTATGTTGTTAGTTTATCCAGACTTACAAGATTCTACAAATCACAGAGAATATGTTATGACGAGTTTAGTTACATTCCAGAACTCGACAATGATTTTATGACGAATACTAATGAAAGAAGACCGGCTATTGGTGGTTTTAGATATACCTCACCATTTGTTTCTAAGAAATATAATAGCATAACAAATTTGAGTGTTCCTAGATATGCTGACGGACTTTTAGATCAGATGAGTGGTTATCTGGGTAATCTGACTGTCGGGTTTGATATGATCAAGAGACAACCGTATCACATGGAATTTGATTATACGCCAAGTCAACCAGAACGAAGAAAACAAAATAAAAATGTTATTCCAGATGGATATGATGACTTTGAACATATTACAGATGAAACTCCTCTTAGAGAAAAAGTTATATCAAATCCAAGAAATAAAATCAATGTTAGAATAGGTGCATCAAATATTTGGTCTGATAGGGAATTTGGATACGACTCTCAACATTTTATTAATACTGCTTATAGGAGCAGCGCTCTTTCTGAACTCAATAGATTGGCTATAAAAGTTACTGTCCCAGGCCGAACAGACGTTGATTTGGGCATGTTAGTAAATTTGAATTTTCCCTCATCAACAGAAAAAACAGATACACCTGATATTGATCAGATTATTGATAAAAGAATGTCTGGTTTGTATACCATTACTGGAATAAAACACAACATAAATTATGCAGAACATAACATGGAACTTACTGTTGTTCGTGACAGTGTGAATAGTCTAGGATAATTAGATGGAACAAAGATACCCGAATTTTGCTTGGTGGCACGGCATTGTAGAAGATAGAAATGACCCCGATAAACTTGGTAGATATCGGGTTCGCATTTTGGGTCACCACACAAAAAATAAAGAAATACTTCCAACGGAAGACCTTCCGTGGGCGTTGAGTATGCAGAGTATAACTTCTGCTGCTATCTCTGGCGTTGGAACCTCACCAACTGGTTTGGTAGAAGGGTCTTCTGTTATAGGATTTTTTGTTGATGGTGAGGATGGACAAATACCTGTCATCATGGGGTCTGTTGGTGGCATGTCAGTGCTGCCTGGGAATGAAACTGATGGATACGGTTTCCCAGATACTAACATGGTTGGGTTCTATGACCCAAACAAAAAATTCCCTCGCACGAAAGGCAAGAACGAAGATGGCGATGAAGTTGATACTGGTAAAAACGAATTGTTTGAAGCAGACTCGCCAAGACTTGCCAGAGGGCCAGAAAAATCAGAAGCTCATATTTCTTTATTAGGTAAAAGAAAAACAAGAGTAAAAAAAGTTCCTATGGGATTTGCTAGTTCTGTTACAAGTCCAGGCGCTGCAAAATATAGAGGATTTACTCACCCAAAGTCCAGTGATGGTGAAAGTATTAATGTGCCGAATCCAAAGTATAATCCTACTTTTTGGAATGAACCACATCCACAGGGCGCAGAAACATCAAAATCTACATATCCATATAATCATGTGAGAGAAACAGAAAGTGGTCATGTTTTTGAGGTTGATGATACGCCTGGGGCTGAAAGAATACATGAATACCATACGTCAGGCACTTTTAAAGAAATAATGTCCGATGGCACAAGAGTAACCAAAATTATTGGAGATGAATTTGAGATTGATCTTGAGAGTAAATATTTATATGTCAAGGGAGATTTCAATATTACCGTTGAAGGTGATTACAACTTGAATGTGAAGGGTAACAAGTATGAACACATAAGTGGTCATTCTTTTACTACTGTCAAAGGCAGCCGAGTTAGTAAAATAATGGGTAATGAGGAAGTTGATACCCAATCTAATATGAATATCCATGTTTCTAAAAATAGAAACGTGCAGATTGGTTCTACTGATGATGATAGACCATCAATGGGTAATGATAGATTGCGAGTGTCTGGTGAATTAAATACGGCAGTCAGAGGCAAAACTAAACACATTGTGATGGCTGATAGAAAGGACATCACATTTGGTTCTCACAAGATAAACTGTTATCCTAGAATCGAAGCATCCATGGCCGAAGCTATCAAGGGTACTCTTGAGGGTGCTGACCCATCAAGTTTGTTGGCAGATAACTTCATCAAGGGTGGTAAACTAGAACTCTTTGGTATGGCTGATGTGTCAATTGCAACTGATTTGATTTACCCCAATCCGATTACACAGAACGTACCAGCTGTTAGTATTTCAACCGCTAGATACAATCTTGCTGCTACTGCCGATCTTTATGAAAAGATTGGGCCTCTTTCATCTTTGACGGGGGCAAGGTCAGCAGCCATAACTCCTGGCTATGCAACAAGACTTGCAACCATTGGTATCAACAATGTGCAGGGAGTGGACTTGTCAATTCCCTTGCTGCCTGGTATACAAAATAGTGTTTTGGCAGGCGGCATAGTCAACAATATCACTGCTGGCGGAATTGTTAATAACATCACCGCTGGTGGTATAGTCACCGATATCACCGCTGGTGGTATTGCGGAAACTATTACTGCTGGTGGATACACATCAACTGTTACCGCCGGTGGAATTAATATTGATGTTAAGGCTGGAATAGCCAAGTTTGGTAATAGTGGTATCGGTGCCACAGAGATTGGCGGGGCTGGCAGCTCGGTTACAATTACTGGTGCAGCGATTGCCCTTGTATAACGGAGATATAAATGTCCTGTAAAGGTATAGGAGAAGAGTTCGGAAAACTCGCTGATGAGATAGATAAACTCAGCGAAGAATTCGACGCTCTTATTGATAAAACTACCGATAAGATAACTGGTGCGTTGGGACTTCCCGCACTAGAAGTAAAAATGTTAGCTGAATACGCTAGCTTGAAAGCTTTATTACAGGGTGAGTTTCCTTCAATCAATACAATTCTTGATGATTTAACGAAGAATGGAATACCTTTCGCGCAGGAACTTGAGGTAGTTCTTAATTTGGCCAGTGACGGGCAAAACTTTGTGAATGAGGTAGAAAGACTCAAACAAAAATACGGTGATGAGGACGATGTTATAAATGGGATTCTTGATGATCCTTCTGGGTTTTTGAACGAGCTCGGCGGAGACTTAGAGAACCTATGTGAATCAGTTCCTAGTATAGAAAAAGCGAAAAATGGTGAAAAACAATTGACCGTTAATGCACAGTCGTTTGATGGTCTATTAGATTTAGAAGAAATTATTTCGGAGGGATTGTCACCGAGTATAGACAGATTGAAAGATGTTTTGAGCGATCCTAGTAATTTTATAAGGATTGTGCCAGGCGAAGCTGATTCTAAAATAACAAATGAAGTTGACTCAGTTTATTCAACGTAAACTTATAAATAGTATCTATGGTTGATTCAGTAATAAAACAAAACAAACCAAGTCAAATCTATAAGGATTTTGATTTGTCGTTTGCTAGAAATTTGAATACGAATGATATCGCTCGTAAGACGGATGTAGCGGCAGTAAAACAAGCGTTGAAGGTTTTAATTAGAACACAATACTATGAGAAACCATTTCAGCCCCAGTTTGGGTCTCCGCTTGCTCAATTGTTATTTGAACCAGCAGATATTACAACTGCTTCACTTATTGCATCTGAAATCAAACAAGTTATTGATAACTATGAAAAGAGGGCCAGAGTTGAGGGAGTTGTAGTAAACCCACAACCAGACGCAAATAGTTTTACTGCTAAGATATCTTTTTATGTTCTTGGAATACAAAGAAGACAGGAACTTGATATTGTATTGGAGAGGTTACGATAATGTCTACACTAGAACTAAAACCAATTTTTACGGCTCCAGGCACAGTAGTAGATGTAGCAGGAACCGCCGCGATAACCCCTTTGCCAGTTGGTGAAAAGTATACTGCTGGTGGGGTACAAATATTGGCTGTTGGTGATACAGTTGCTGCTCATACATCTGGCGCAAACACTCACCCGCCGAACACGATATCAACTGGTTCAGCAACGGTCACAGCAGGCGGCCGCCCCATCGCTGTCACTGGTTCTGTCGCTGGGTGCGCTGGGCCAGTGACAACAACCACAGTAACCAAATATCTTAGCACCGAAATATAGGACAGGAAAATGGCAGTTAAGAATGTAACAGAATTAGATTTTGATACTATTAAAAGCAATCTTAAAACTTTCTTAAAAAATCAAAGCGAGTTTGAGGACTATGATTTTGAAGCTTCTGGTATAACTGCTCTAGTTGATTTATTGGCATACAACACTCACTACAATGCAGTTCTCGCCCACATGGTGTCTAATGAGGCGTTCATTGATTCTGCCGTAAAAAGAAACTCTGTAGTTTCTATTGCGAAGACTATGGGATATACCCCACGTTCTACTAGGTCAGCAAAAGCAGTTATTAATCTGACAGTAGTACCTGATCCAGATTTCACTGGTACTTCACTTACCTTGACACGAGACAAGGTTTTCAATAGTGTTATCCAAGGTCGTGGATTTACGTTTGTCCCAGATACAGATTACACTGTAAACAAAACTGTAGTTGATGGTGTCGGCGCATTTAGATTCACCAATGTGAACTTGGTCGAAGGTGTCAGAGGTTCTGCCTCTGAAGTTATAAGTTCTACGAATAGGTCTGGGCCAGTGGTTCTCTCGACTGCTGGTGTTGATACTACTACACTCAGAGTAAGGATTCAAACCGCTCCTCTCAACGCAGCACTAAGCACTTTTACTCTGTCAGAAAACATCCTCACCCTAAAGGCAGATTCAAAGGTTTATTTCTTGGAAGAGAGAACTGATGGATTTTATCAAGTAACTTTTGGGGACGGTATTTTAGGTAAAAACTTAGACACCGATAATGTAGTTTTGGTAGATTATATAGTTTCAAATGGTGTCGCGGGGAACGGTGCTAGAAGTTTCCGATCTCCAACAAACTTTACTGGAAATGCGGAAACTGTAACTGGTACGACTGTATCTGCTTCCGCTGGCGGGCAAGACAGAGAGACCATCGATAGTATTCGTTTCAACGCACCAAGATTTAATTCTGCTAAGGGTCGGGTTGTTACAAAGGGAGACTATGAGTCTGCTGTAAAAGCTTCTAATCCAAATATCAAATCCGTAACTGCTTGGGGTGGTGAAGACAATGTTCCGCCCATTTACGGAAAGATTTTTCTATCTCTTCAAGCTGCTGCGGGATTCGTAATCACTCAAGCAGACAAAGATACTATTGAAAGTAGTGTATTAACTCCTAAAATGCCTATTGGATTAAAGTTAGAATTTGTTGATCCAGATAATGTTTTTCTTGGATTTAATGTCAGCGTGACCTATGATCCAAAATTAACCACGAGTTCGGCTGCAGAAATTGAAAGTCTGGTGATAAACGCAATTGAAAATCACTTTGAAACTAATTTGAATGAATTAAAGAAAAATTTCTTCTATTCAAAACTTTCTAAAGAAATAAATGATGTGTCAAGTTCTATCATTGGTAACAACCTTGAGATGCGTTTAGTAAAAAAAGTTACGGTAACAAAAGATGTGGCTACCAGATATGAACCAAAGTATAACAACAAAATTTTACCCTTGTCGGTGAGGTCTAACTATTTTACAGCAGACTTGAATGGCGCGAGGGAAGTGGTTTACATATCTGATGTTCCAAATGATGATGTCATGGCTCCAGTTTATTCTGGTCAAGGTATACTTCAATTAAAAACTAAAAGCACCAACCAAGTTGTTGCACAAAACTTAGGTACAATTGACTATGATACTGGTTCCCTAGATATTACTAGTATGATTGTCACAGATGTGTCTGGAGCTGGTAATGACGATATACTTCTTGTGGTGTCGCCTCATGAGTCTGCAAAAAATATTTCTACAGACCTGTTGGTTAGATCAACAGCAGAACAAAATTATGCAGTAGATGCTCTGCCTGCTAGAAATATTATTTTGTCTTTGGATGATAGTATTGAGGACTTGCCCAACAATATCAAACGGGGTGTAAACGTCACGGTTGTTCCAAGAATTACGGATGATTAATGAAAAATAGAATACCATCTTTTCTGGAGTTCGTAGATAGTATCACTATCACAAATGGTGGTAGTGGTTATACTGTTGCGCCCACTCTGTTTTTTCCTGCTCCTACGGGTGATAATCCAGTAACAGCTGCTGCTACTTTAACACTGACTGGCGGTGTCATTACGGGTGTAACAATAACAGAAGAGGGCGATGGATACAACACCGCTCCCGTACCGTATGTGATTGGTTCTCCCACTCGACTATTAAATACCAGTTCTGTTGACTCCAACCGAGATGCCGGCACTTATACCAATATTCCAACTACCACGAATTCTGATACTGGTAGTGGCGCAACAGTCAACATCACGGTTGACTCTACGGGTGCTGTAACTGATATAACCGTCAACAACGATGGTAATGACAGATATAAAGAACTTGATACTTTAACAGTAAATCCTCTTGACATTGGTGGTTTACCATCCGATGATTCAATCACTGCTACTATTACTCGTATCAACAATGGACTCGGTGCTACTTTTACCACTACGGTCAATAAGATAAACAAGGGTGATGTATATTCACAACCAAAAATTGATAATTATGTAAAAAATCAATTACCAGAGTTCATGCAGGATGACTTTCCGTTATTCGCTACGTTCATACAAAAATATTATCAGTTTATGCAACAAACTAGTAGTGACGCCACCAAACACGGCCCACTTAAAGTTTTGCAGGACTTTCTGTCTAAATTGGATGTTGACTTCAATGATGATGGTAGTATCAACACCGATGATAATTTTCTAAAAGAATTTTATCAAGACTATGCAAAAGATTTGCCGCAAACGTCAAGCGCAAAATTATCAAGAACAATAAAAAATATCAATCAGTTTTACACTGCTAAGGGTAGTCCAGAAGCAGTTAAATATCTGTTTAAGGTTCTATTTGACGAAGACGTTTCTGTTGTAAATAGAGAACAATATATTCTTAGACCATCATCGAATGTCTGGCAACAAGATTATGTTGTAAAAGTAAATAAAGCAACAACCGCAACAAATGAACCTGAGTTTTACGAGGGCGCCAGTCTTGATATTCATTACAAGATTTCAACTGGTAGTGCAACACAGTCTTACAAAAAAAATGCAACGGTTGAACGTGTCAAAAAAATTGCTTACACCAATCCGCAAGCTTATGAACTAACACTAAATCTACCCACTTCATTTGAAGTTGTAGGTGCTGGTATCGGTCAGGCTGGATATGATGAGATGTTGCACGCCTATGTATCTGGTGCCATCGCCTCCGTGACGGGAACTGGAACTGGTGGGGCGTTTGAAAATCCATCTTCAACTGTGGTTGATGGTACTTACACTGTTACTGCTTCGGACTATACTGCAAGATTGGACACCGAATGGGCCCAATCAAAAGAATATGCTGTTGGTGATCATATTAAAACTGCTGCTGGTAGACAATATGTGGTTGTTGGGGCTGGTACAAGTAAATCCACTGGTAGTGGGCCGACTCACGAGGGACACCCAGATAAAATAGATGGTACTGTTAAGTTTAGGTTTGCTGGAGTTCAAGATAAAGCAACCTCTGTCACTGATGCAAACCCAACTGGTAGTTCTGGTGCTACCTTTACTGTTTCAATTTCTGGTAATGCCATCGCTAGTGTTACAGTAACAAATGCTGGTGACGATTATTTCAAGGGAGAAATTATAGAAATCCCCGCCTCCTTTTTTGGTGGGTCGGGAACTCCCCCCGTAAAATTCAAAGTAGATACCATCTCCAATGGTAAGATTGCTGAGGTATTGATACTTGATGGTGGAACAGGATTCAGTGCTAATCCAAGTATAACCATCACTCCCAATGAAAGTGATACAATCACTAGTGACGCGGTGATTACTACCAGACTAAAGGACAAACCCAGAAGATATGTGGGCCCTGATGATACAACAGGCGTAATTACACAAACTAGTTTTATTAATAATGCCATGGGTGTGGGATACAATAATACACCATCATTAAAAGTTAATCCTGCTCCTGTAACTACTTTTATAACAACAAAAGATGATGAGTCTAATATTTCTAAGGCTCAGATGATTCCTATCAGAATCCTGACTCAAGTGAAGTTTAAGGAAATCAAAGACGGGTCTTCTACCACTGCCGGTGGATTTCAAAAGGGAGATACATTTAAGATATCAGAAAGTGGAGATATTTTAGGTGTATATGCTCTGGATTATTTTGCAGAGGACTATACCCTCACAGGTATTTCTAATGATGCCTACATTAGAGTAAAACAAATAGGGTCTGATGGATATCCAACTGCGTTTGACATTATGGCTGTTGGTGTTGGATTTATTCGTGCAGACTTTACTTTTGATATCACATCGTCTACTAGTCAAACGTGTACGATTGATTGTAAGACGGGATATAATTCTGTGCTATTGGGAACGCATAGAGATGCCGGTTCATTCCTCTCAGACATCAATAGACTTTATGATAACAGATTGTATCAACCGTTCTCTTATTCCGTTGAAAGTGAAAATCAACAATCAACTTGGAACGATTATGTAAAACGAGCTACTCATGCCGCTGGATTTGGATTGTTTGGTGATTTGCAAATCAAACAAGACTTGGATTTATCTTCTCACTTTGGCGTGGAAACAGACGTTTACATGTTCTTCAAGTATCCAGATACGGAAGAAATTCTTGTTGATGAAACTGTGGTTAAGGCAGTTGAAATTGGAGAAGCTGGGCCAGATGAAATATTCCCAGGCGATGGTTTTGCCTCTCGTGCTGGTGGAACAACTTTCAATAGAATAGATTTTGGTAAGGTCTCATCTGATAGTGTTGGTATCTCAGATGAAGTTGGGCCGTATGTGTTGTATGGTACTTTGGTTCGCAACTATTATGCAACCTCTGATGGAACTCCAACTGGAGATAACTATTTTACCTTGGGTGCAAACGAAGATGGCGATGATGATTATCACGAGAGGTTTGCCCCAGGCGATTACTTTGCGGAAGACTATGTAGAACTTGGCCAACCACAGAAGGAAGTTGGTAAAGTCCTTGCAGATAGTCCTGATGTAGATGATACTACTGCTTTTGATGTCACGATGGCGGCTGCTGATAGTATTGACTTCAGCGAGACCGTGGTAGCTTCATTCGTCTTCTTCAGAGAACCAGATGATACATTTGACACGGCAGACAGCGTAGTTCTTGAGCCTGGAGTCAGACCTAGTGAAAGTGTTGGCGCTGCAGACACATTTGATAAGTTCGATGTAACGACTGCTCCTTCTGAAATTGCTGCCATGCAAGATTCAACAACATTTGATGTCACTACAACTTCTGCTGATACTAGTGATGTTGATGATTCAACTGCGTTTGATGTTACCACAACATCCGCAGATACATATACTGCCGCCGATTCCCCATCCGTGGAAGCTGGCCCAGTATTGGCTGATACGTTTGTAGGACAAGACGCTGTAGATAAGTTCGACATTGGTGTTGTTCCTTCAGATAGTGTAGGTGCTGCAGACACATTCGATAAGTTTGATGTTACAACCACCGCGGCCGATGATGCTGATTCCGCCGATGCAATTGACAAATTAGATGTTACAACTACAGCTGCAGACACATTTGGTGCTGCTGATACGGGTAATCTAATATCACAATCATATACGGTTGATTTGACATATTTTGCTGAAGATTATGTGGCAGATACCGTAATTAACTTCTAAAAAGATTATAAATAACAACAATAGGCAAAACCAAAGGAGAACATAAAATGTTGCAAAATAATGCCTTGGATGCAAAGGGTCACTTGACAATCGAACTCTTTGACAAAGATGGGTCTCTGATTGATACCCAAAGTATTAAGAATGTTGTTGTGAACAACGGTCTTAATTATATCGCGTCTCGTATGAAAGATGCGACTGCTACTGCAATGTCGCACATGGCAATCGGTTCTGACAATACAGCTGCTGCCGCTGGTAACACTGCTCTTGGATCAGAACTTGGTCGAGTTGCATTGACTTCAACCACTGTATCAAGTAATGCAATTACTTACGTTGGTGACTTTCCCGCCGGCACTGGTACTGGAGCTGTCGTTGAAGCGGGTATCTTGAATGCCTCTTCTTCTGGAACGCTTCTGTGTCGGACGGTTTTTTCTACCGTGAATAAAGCCGCAGCGGATACGTTAAAAATTACTTGGACTGTGACGGTCAGCGACTCCTAATAAAAACTAGGAGTGCTAAATGGCAATTCTTTTAAGAGACCAGGCCAGAGTTCAACAGGCGAGGTCGTTTTACAGGGATATCTATAACGATAACGATAGATATTTCCTGGCGGCCTCCAGAACTCAAACTTGGACAGATGACACTGCCCCCGATACATCTAATGATAATCGGGTGGACATGTCTCAGTTTAGGCGTGACATTCTTTTTGTAAAGAAGGTTCAAACCGCTGATGTGGCTTTGCTAGCTCGTCGGATTGATTGGGTTAGTGGAACCGTTTACGATAAGTATGATGATGCCTTATCTTCAACTAACACCTCAAATTCTGGTGCTAGTAAATTGTCAGCGGCTAATTTTTATGTTTTGACTGATGGTTTTAACGTATACAAGTGCATCGATAATAACGATAATGGACAAAGTACAGTAAAACCCACCAGCACTGGAACTGAAATTTTTGAAACTTCCGATAGTTATAAATGGAAGTTTATGTTTCAAATAGGTGCTGCAGACAGAACTAAATTTTTGTCAACTAGTTATATGCCAGTAAGAGTATCGTCTGGTGCTGGAGACCCAGCTTTTGATGTCAATGGAGAAATAGACAGTGCTACTGTAAGTTCTGGCGGCGCTGGTTATACCTCTGCTCCTGCTGTTCAAATACTTGGAGATGGTACGGGGGCGACTGCAACTGCATCCATAGATTCTGGAGCTGTTAGTGCTATTACTATCACCAATGCGGGCAGTGGATACTCATTTGCAGATGTTAGACTTACTGGTGGTGGATTCACCACTGCAGCAACTGCTGATGCAGTTTTGGGTAGTACAGAAACCGCATCTCTACAAACTTCAGTAGAGAGCACTGCTGTTGGCGGCGCAATTGATAATATTATCGTAACCGCCGTGGGCAATAACTACACTTCTGGCGATGCGACTGTCAGTATTACTGGTGATGGTTCTGGTGCAGCTGCATCTATTGTAGTCAACTCTAATGGAAATATAACTGGTATTTCAGTTACAACTCCAGGCTCTGGATATACCAAAGCTGAAGTAGTTATATCTCAAACAACTGGTGTTGGGTCTGGTGCTACATTTAGAGTTATTATTGCTCCTAATTCTGGGCATGGTGCAAATGCACACCAAGAATTATTTGCAAATAGAGTAGGTGTAACCCTGTCATTTGATAATGATAGTCGTGATTTGATCACAGGAAATGATTATCGACAAGTTGGACTGATGAAAAATATAACACAATATAATTCATCAGATTTATTTAATGAAGCTACTGGTTCTGGGAGTTTTGTTGTAGGCACTTCTTCACCCGCTTCTTATGCTGTAGATGATAGTATAACCGCATCATCTGGTGGAACTTTTAGAGTCGCACAAAAAAGAGATAGTAATTCAGATGGAACTATCGATCAGGTATATTTGCAATTGATAGATGGTGATATATTATCAACTGATACTCTAACAAATAACACACAAGACCTTACTGGACTCACTATAAATACTTTGGGAAATCCAGAATTTGATGCTCATAGTGGTGTACTTTTGTACTATGACAACAGAAAACCAATAACAAGAGACTCTGATCAAGTCGAAACAGTAAAGATGATATTTACTTTCTAGGGAAAAGAAATGGCGATTAACTTAAATGTAACTCCTTACTATAACGATTTTAATTCTAGCAAGAAGTTTAATCGTGTAGTCTTTAAGCCTGGTGTTGCTGTTCAAGCAAGAGAACTCACCCAGATGCAAGACTACTTTTATGAAACCATCAAAGATATGGGTGAATTTCTTTTCTCTGAGGGTGCGAATGTAAGAGACGCAACCGCCGATCCCGTTCTACTTGACTACATCAAAATTGACGATACCGATCCAGATGGTAATACAGTCGCTAACGATACTCTTGAAAATTATATTGGTGACACTCTCACTGGCGCAACAACTGGAATTACGGCAAAAATTCATTCTGTTTTAACTGGCACCGAGACAGATTCTACGAAAAAGAAAACATTATATGTCCAGTATATCAAAGCAAACACGAATCTTGCTGGAGATGGTATCAACAAAAGATTTGATGGCGGAGAAACACTAACTGTCACCTCTGATAATTCTGATAGGAACGGAGATAAGTTTCTTGTAAACACCCAAACTTCCACGACAAGTTTTACCGATAATTTTTATGGTCAAGTCATTGATTTTACCATCCAAGAAGGTGTCATTTTTGCACAAGGAAAGTTGGTAAAACATGATAAACAAACCATTAGGCTTGATCCATATTCAGCACGAGTTAGTTATCTGGTTGGTGTTACATTAAAAGAGACTATAAAAACATCAGACGACGATGCTACTCTGTTAGACCCAGCGACAGGCACTTATAATTACAATGCCCCAGGCGCGGATAGAACAGAACTTACTACTGTTCTTACAAAAGTTCCCTTTGGTGAAGAATACCAAAACAATCGTCATTACGATATTGGTATGCATATTGAAAATGGTGGAAACATCTATGAAGTAACCACTGCTGGAACTACAGCTCTCACTGGATCTGGCCCTGATCATACTACAGGTGTTGCCATCGATGGTAGTGTTGGATTTACTTATTTAAAACCTCCAACTAATTTTACCTCTGTTTACAAAATTAAAAACGGTGTCCTTCAAAAGAAGATGGATCACGGTATGAGTAAACTGGGTGAAATCGGCGAAATCTTGGCAAAAAGAACACACGAGGAATCGGGTGACTATGTAGTAGAGCCCTTCACATTTAAGGTCATAGAACACTTAAAAACTGTTAAGGGAACAGCTTTCGATACCAGTAATAATCTTGATTATGGTCGAGGAGAATTTGTAAATCACAGTGGCAATCTTTACGAAGTTGTTGTTGCCGGTATTTCTGCTTCTGGTACTCCGCCCACTCACACAAGTGGCGAGGCCTTGAGTGGAACTGTTAAGTTTTCTTATCGTGGACTTTCTTATAGATTAGATAATCAGGGATATAAGTATTCTACCGACACACAAGACCCTGGCGATGCCAATTATGTAGTGGCAAAAATATCGCCTGGTACTGCCTACGTTGGTGGATACAGAAGAAAGTTTATAGAATCAAGTTTTGTTAAGATTAGAAAAGGTACTTCAACCCAAACTGAAGAATCTCTATCTGTTCCCACTGGTTATGGTAACTTTTTTGATGTCGATGAAGTTGCTGGTGAGTGGGACTTAGAAGAAGGATCAGTTGTTCAACTAGGTCACTATAGTAATAACCCAGCAGCGGCAGTTTCAGATGGTACTTATGGAAGTCATTCTGGTCTCTCGACGGGTTCAATAGTTGCTACTGCTAGGGTAAGACAAGTTAGATTTATTAGTGGAACCCCAGGCACGGCTGCAGCAAAATATAGAATTTTCTTGTATGACTTACGGGTCAACAATGTATCAGCATCTTCCACCGATGCATCTTTGGCTGCTGCTAGAACAATTTACTACCCAAACAGCACTAACAGTGGTTTTGCTGATATTATTCTGACGGATACTACTGGCAACGGTACTGGAGATAGTGCTGTTCTTAAATCATTAAATCACAACAAGATGTTGTTTCGATGCCCTTGGTCTGCAACGAAAACTATCTACGCAGATGGTGGTAATTTAGATAATAATTATTTTTACACCGAAGAATTTACACCAAGTGTTGATGGTAATGGAGTATTTACTATTAGCACAGCATCTCTTGGTTCTGGTATTCAATTACCATATTCATCGAGTCCCACGCAGTCTACTCTTGATGAAAACTTTTATGTCATAAACAAGACAAGTGGTCAGACTATTGGAGGAATTAGTTATAACGAGGGACAAATAATTCGTCTTACTCCTTCTATGGTTACTGCTTATTCTACTCAGTCAATGACCTTTGACTTGGGTACAGTTGGCAGTGCCGGCACAGTTTATGTTCAAGCAAAAGTAAAAGTTGTTGATGCTGTTCCAACTACGAAAAATTTGAGAACTGGTAGATATGTAAAAATTCGCACCAACGATAATGCTGGTGGCGCAACTGGCCCTTGGAGTTTGGGTATTCCTGATGTTCAAGATATTGAAGCGATTTACATTACACCCTCATCAACAAACGTGTATTTGGATGATGATGACGCGGGAGTTAATTACAAAGACGATTTTATTTTGGATGACGGACAAAGAGATAATTTGTACACCCATGCAAAATTGATCAAAAAGAATAACACGAGTGTGAGCACAACTAATGCTCACATTACTGTGAAATTAAAACACTTTGAGCCGGATTACGGATCAACTTACGGCACTTATTTTAACGTAAACTCTTATCCAATTGATGATTCTGGGGCCACGGGCATTTACAGCGCCGAGATTCCAATATACAAGTCAGATAGAATGGGTACATTTGATCTCAGAGATTGTATTGATTTTAGACCTTATGTTGCTAAAAGTGCAAATTCATCAATCACTTTGGCTGGCGCAACTCAAAACCCATATAGATCAGAAAATCTTGAATTGCCCACAAACGGGATTCAGTTTCCAATTCCCAATGGTGCTTTCCAAACTGATGTAGAGTATTACTTGCCTAGAGTGGATAGAGTTTATATCGATAGAAATGGAAACTTCAAGGTACAAGAGGGTATATCAGAAATTCCTGCTAGGCCGCCAGTTATCAGTCCAACTGATGGCATGGTCATAGCAGAGATAAAAATTACTCCATTCCCCTCTCCAGCTCCAAATTTTGCAAAAATTATTAAGAGGCCGGAAAGAGCAGTATACATGACCGCCCTAGGCCAACATAGACGATATACTATGAGAGATATTGGTGCTATAGAAAAAAGAATCGATAGACTAGAGTATTATCTTTCTCTTTCATTGTTGGAAATGGATACTAAGAGCACTCAAATCCTAGATGCAAATGGATTGGATCGATTCAAAAATGGTATTTACACAAATATATTTGGTGATGAGGCTGGTTCCGATTTAAGCGATCCATCTTACAGTGCTGGTGTGAATAGTATTGCAAAACAACTGTCACCTTTTGTAGTAGACCAATCGTGTAATCTTATACATGACAGAAGTTACAATACTTCTGAGTGGACAACTATCGGTGGTAAGTTGTGTAGACCAACCGAGACTATGTTCCACTCTCAGAATGGACAGTATATCACTAGTCCCAAAAACTTAGTTTCTGATCTGTTGTTTACATACAACGGTAAAATGACAGTATATCCAAGAAGTGATTATCATAGGGATGTTACTAATCAAGACCCTCTGAGAATTACACAAAGTAATAAAGCTACTGCCGAAGCCGCGGCCGCCGCATCTTCTGGTAATGTTGTTGGATATAAAACTTCCTTTAGTATGGGAGCTTATTATGGCGACAATAAGGAATATAAAGCTGGCGGAACCGCAAAGAGCGTTGAAACCATAGAAGCCAGTAACGCAGATAACCCAGGCTCACTTAATGTTGATGTTAATGGAACTTATGAAGGCGGCGAGGGATTATTTGGTCAAGTTTTTGGTAATACTGGACTTTTTGAACAAGTATCTGAGGGTAGTGTCACTGGAAGTCTATCAGGAGACATCGTTACCACTTCATCGTTTGATGTTACCACTACCACTCAGGCACTAGTGCAACACACATCAGAAATACTTAGCACCGCAAAAGTTGGGCCGCCCTCTAGTTTGACTTTCCCAATAGGAAATGTTGTTAGAGATATTAGTTTGATGTCTCACATAAGACCTATGACCATTTGTTTGGAAATCAATGGACTTAGGCCGGAATTGGGAGAACTTTATGTTTTCTTTGATGGCGAGGATGTGACGTTTGACTGTTTCGCTTTGGACGTTGATGCGTTTGATGCTGGTATTCAGAACGAGGTGGCGAGAGGAACCTCAGATTTCACTGGATTTGCTCTATCAGTTAGATTGGGAGCTACGGGAACCTTTCAAATTGCTCAAAGTGATATCCAAGGAAGGTCTAGGATTGCGTTCCAAATTCCTGCTAACAGATTCCCCGTTGGGGAAAGAAGAATTTTTGTTTGTGATGATCCACAAGCAAGAGACAACTTCATCACTTCTCAAGCAGAGGGTCAATTTTCTGCATACGGTATGCATCAACTACAACAAGATGTTACTATGGTTGCAGAAGTTCACTCAGTTATAACTGGTACTAAGCCTGGACAACAACTTGCAGACGAAAGAATCGGAGCAGTGGTTACTGATGTAGCAATTAGTAATTATGAAATTGGTACAGAAGTCAAAGATCTGGAATTTGATCTTGATGTTACTGCACCAAGCTATGTGTTCCATCCTCCCTCGTTTGTTGGTGACCCATTAGCACAGTCTTTCTCAGCTTCAACTGGGGCAGCGCCAGAGAGTCGCTCTGGTGGATTCTTTTTGAATTCTATTTACGTCTGGTTTAAAGAAAGGCCTGGCCAGAAACATAATCTAACAAATAGTGCTACTTTGCCAGACAATACTGGAACTGGGTGGCGAGTTACCATGTCCATAAGAAAAATGTTAAATGGATATCCAACCTCTACGCAAATTGCGAAAAGGACATTGCCTTACGTCGATGTCAAAACTACACCAGATGTTTCTTTTTCCAACGAGACTGCTTTTAATACTACAATCGATTATGCTACTAGGTTTGAATTCACTGACAAACCATTTTTAGATGCTGCGGAACAATACTGTTTTGTTCTTGAACCAGACCAAAATGATCCCAATTATGAGGTGTGGACATTCAAACTGGGTGAAGCGGCTCTGGGACAGAATGAGGATGTAATTGTCACCAAAGATAATCTTCATGCTAGTGACCCAGGCGTAGGTTTGGATGGGGTTATGTTTACTTCTTCCAACAATAGAACTTGGTCGCCCATACAAGGACAAGATATCAGATACCTTATGGACATGATGGTTTTTGAACATGGCACGGGTACGGTTCAATTTACAAATGATGATGTTGAATTTGTAACAGCATCGGATTATACCGCTGGTAGGCCGTATACCGATGCGTTCTATGATGGCAAAAGCTTTGATTGGATGTCATATAACACCATTGCCACCACTGCTGGTAGTGGCCACGCTGTCGGAGATGTTATCACGTTGGCAGATAAAAGTGTAACATACAATTATACTAGGTGGGATGGGACTTCTGAAAGTGAAACCATAACCTACGCGGGCACTAAAGTAGAAGTAACTGCTGTAAATGGTTCTGGTGGAGTTACTGGTCATAAGTTTATAGATTATGGTCTTACCGCCCCCCTCAATAGTAGTCACCAGCTTCTCTGGGATCATTATTGGGCTACTGACCGAGGAACACTTATCGATGTCATGACTCATGGGCCTGGCACACTCACCCAAGCGGGAACAAATGGTGCTACAACCGGCACTGGAACAGGATTTGAGGTTCAAGTTAAAGCAGTTAGGGGCCATTTAAGTTTTAATAATGAGCCTGGCGTTGATCCCGACGATTTTGAACTATGTTATTACAGAGGTTATGAACGACAAGCATTTGAGAACAATGACCTTGATTATCTCTTGAAAACCACTGCAACCAATGGGTGTGGATTTGTACAACACTTGAACTATTCGGAGAGGTCTGTCGCAGGATACTACATAGACTCCATTAATAATAAAATTTACAATACACATATGACAACTGGAACTATCTGGCAGGCAAGTATGCGTGGAACGAGTCTCAGATATAAAGTAGCGACTACTGATTCTACTGGAGTTACTGCTGCTGGAAGTACGTTTATTGATGTTATTCCTACAGGAACTATGAAAACTGATAAAGAAAAGGCAATTTACAGTTTAAGAAACGAGGCTGGATTCACTGGTGCTAATAAGTCCGCCAAAAAGAGTTATAAACAAAGAATAGAAATGACAGCTGGTACTGATGTAAGTTTAACCAAGGGTGGTAAAAACTACAGTGGTTATTCACCAGTGATAAATGTTGGTCGTAACTCCATTCTTACCCAAAAAAACATTATTAACAATGATACTACAAATGAAAACACGAATAATGGTAGTGCATTGTCAAAGTTCATTAGTAAGAAAGTTGTTCTCGCTGATGGACAGGAAGCAGAGGATGTACGAGTAAGTGTAGCTATGAATACGCCTCCTGGCACTGCTTTCAAAGTATACTTTAAAGGTATGGCCCAAGAGGATGATGGAGATTTCTTGAGAGATTTAGAGTGGACTGAGATGGAGTATGCTGATACAAATAAAGGTGGTTCTTCATCTGCTGAAAAGAGGTTCGTTGATTTCGATTATCAACTCCCCTCAACCGTCTTAAACAGTGATGGTCAATTTAATTACACTGTGAATAGGGTCGTAAGTACGTCGATTACTGATCAGGGTGGTGCAACTGGACTTGGATATTCATCTCTGAGTGAGGTGGATATCATCGTAGATGGTAGTGGACTTGGAGAAGAAGCTTCAATTAAAGCAACCGCTCTTGACGGATCAGATGGTGGAATAAGTGCTGTAGAGATTGTTAATCCAGGCCGAGGATTCACAACCGCACCTACAGTAACGGTAGGATATGATCACGAGACCTCAAAAACATACGCTGCTGGTAACTTTGTCGTAAATTCTGGAAATTTGTATAAGTGTATTGTGGGTGGTACAACTGGAGCATCTTCTGCCTCATCTGCACCGACTCACAGTTCTGGTAATGCTACTGATGGTGGTGTAACTTGGGAGTTCCGTGGAACTAGACCTACGATTACCACTGCCATTGATGGTGTAAACTATACTAACTTTAAGTATTTCAGTGTTAAAATGGTGATGACAACGAATAATACCTCTGTTGTCCCACTGGCAAAACAACTGAGAATTATCGCTCTACAGGCTTAATAAATATGGCAAACAGTAAATTAGAAGTATCGTCTTTAGAGTGGCAAAGAGATGAAGATAGCAATGCATTGGTTTCTGTTGATCGAAATGCGTTGATGTCTTACAAAAAAAGAAAACTTTTAATGAAGTCAAAAAATGATCGTATAGATGAAATGTCAGATCATATAAATAGTCTAAGACAAGATATGACTGAACTCAAAGACATCTTGATGCAAGTAATTAATTCTAAACAAGAGACGAATAGGGACTAACATGGCTACAATAACTCTAAGGTCGAGTAAGGGGTCTCCGCTCACAAATAGTGAGGTGGATTCTAACTTTACTAACCTAAACAACGATAAGTATGAGTCCGGCGATAATGTCTCGGTAGGCACCTTTACTGCTAGTGGAAATGTGACAATGGGTATTGCAGCCACGGTCACCGCTGCTGGTTCTACGCAGGGAACTGCAACTGCGCTTACAAAGACATATAATATCGTCAGCACCGCTACTGCTAACCAAGGTGTCATCCTTCCCGCTGCAACTGCTGGTTTGGTGATCAATGTTTTTAATATTAGTGGAAATACCATCAAGGTATATCCTGCTTCTACTGAAACCATCGACGGCGGTAGTGCTAATGCTGCGGTAGAACTAGTAACAGCTAATGGTACAGAACTGGTTGGAACTGGAACTGGTTCTTGGAGACAAGTGGGATCGGGTGGTAATAATGTTCAAGACTTTACCATCAATGGCACAGCTTCTCTTCTAGGAGATTTGAAACTTGGCGTAACTGCTGCGGTTTCTTCTGCTGGGTCAGATCAGTCTGGTGCTACTGCACTCACGGAAACTTTTAATAACATTACCACTGTTGGTGGTTCTGCTCAAGGTGTTAAACTTCCAACTGCTGCGGCCGGTTTGACCGTTATTGTTGCAAACACAACTACTACAAACTGTAAATTGTATCCAAATACTTCCGATACAATTGAGGGTGGATCAGCAAACGCTGCTGTGACTTTGCCCGCGAAAACTACATTTACTTTAACATGTAAGGACGCTACTGATTGGACGAAACATCGCGGTATCGCGGTTTACAATTCCAGTGGCACTTTGATTAACTAAGGAGAAGTTTGATGGCAGGCCCAATTACGCTGAAAGCATCCGCCTATCCAGCTGTAGCTGACGGGTTAGAGGGATTTCTTCAGCTTACGGAAGCAGAAATAAAGAATGAAGTTGCTGGTGAAATTACTCTTAAATTTGCCACCGACACCGATGGGTCTGGTACAGCAGAACTCAATGTTGTCGTCGGCGGTTCTGCTGGTAGTGATGAAATCGGAACCTTCACTAATAGGGAAAGCGATCAATCAGTCGGAGATCACCCTGTATCGCAAACCACTACTGACACCGTATATCGTTTCAATCAACCAAGTGCTTCTGTTTCTGAAAGTGGAATGATTAGACCTTTGAGATGGACTGATACCGCAGTGGAAGAGGGCACTGACTCCGAGATCGATACAGAAATTCTTGACCACTGCATCGAAGCAATGGTAGAAGAAGATGCAAATACGGTTGGTCAATATAAAATCGACACATCTTCTCCTTCTGGCGGAACTTGGACATCACGATATACTATCACTGAAACTCAAGTTGATGGAACTGATGTAAACTATTATCTCTGGCAAAAAACTGCTCCTACCACTGATGCTGGCACAAACGAACATATTCTTTTGAAAGCTGATGAATCTGGCATTACAGAAATGACAGAAGCTAATCTGCATACTTTAGTTCCCGCATTTAGAAATAGAATCATGGCATCGGGTATTGGAACTTATTTGTTAAGATCAACCACTCCGAGTGAAACTGGAACTTGGGTTCAGATGGGTGGAACGATGACAGACCAACTTAAAGATGTTGAGAACGTGAATTACGACGGCGATTACACGGGGTCTTATGTTGGTACATATAGTAGATTCTTCAATGGATTTCTAAACGGTACATTCGACGGGACTTACTCTGGTACATATACTGGTTATTATACTGGCGCCACGGTTAAATCTACTTCCTCCACGCAAGAAACAAAACAGTTATTTGTGAGAACAGCCTAATTTAGGCGTCTATATAATGAAGATTCTTTCCACTGCCCCAATGATGCATTTGGGAAATCACTGTGGTCTGCCGAAAAATAAAAGTTTTGATTACCTGTTATCTGACAACCCAGAGTTTACTGGTTTTATGGGTGATGGTTTTGTAAAAGATTATCCTCATGAAATAAAATACAAAATAAATGAGTGTGGCCACAGGGCGGGTCATGTTGGCCAAGAACATTTTTTAGTTGTTGGCGGGTCTCAAAGTTTTGGTTTGGGTGTTCCATACTCAATGTGTTGGCCCACAATTCTATCTCAAAAACTTTCTCTAAGTCATTACAACCTCTCTCTTCCTGCATCGAACCATGAAATAAATCTTATGAATTTATTGTGGTATATTTCAAAAGTAAAACCAAAATTTGTTATATGGGAGTGGTTGGTTGACACTAGAAAAACAATAAAAAATGGTGATCAATTTTTGCCAATTGTGGCAACAACCGCAGAGACCATAGAAAAAATTTACAATTTAAAATCTTTGGTCAATTTTATTGCGTCATCTGAAGAGAGTGGATACAATAGAACACAAAGAGCGATGTTAGAAATAAACCTAAATAATTTGTCTAACATGCAAGATATTCCATTTTATTATTTTGAGTTTGCAAGATTACGGACTATCAAAAACAAAGTGCTGGTTTCCATGTCTCCATCGGAACGAATATCATTCCTTCCGTCCAATCATATCATAAACATGCTAAATTGGAATCCCATAGATGTGGGTAGAGACGGTGAACACTATGGTGTTGAGAGTCATCGGTCTTTTGCAAAACACTTGATTGAGGATTTAAAACTTGAAGAGTATACTCATAAGTGGTGATAGTTTTTCTGCTGATTGGAGAGAAGCTGGAAAAACAGGAGATGGGTGGGTAAATAAACTTGCTAGGAAATATCATGTAACCAATTTATCTCAAGCTGGTTGTAGTGAATACAAAATCCTAAAACAATTGTATAGTGTCAATCTATCTGAGTTCGATCACATAATCATATCTCACACAAGTCCGTATCGACTGCCAGTTGAAAAACACCCAGTTCACAGAACAGGATTCCATAAAGATGCTGATATCATATACAGTGATATCTACGAGGCATATAAAGAAAGGCCTGGATTAGAACCTCTTGTCAAATATTTTGAAAATTTTATGTCGGTTGAATATCAAGAGTTTGTTCATGGATTGATCTGTAAAGAAATAAACAGTCTAGTAAAAAACTACAACGTCACTCACATGACTCACATGAAATGGCAAAGTGGATATAAATTTTTCCCTATGCTCGACTTTTATAAGATATGGAAAAATAACAGAGGTGATGTAAATCACTACAATAAATATGGAAACGATTATGTTTTTTCTGTTGTTGACCCCTATATACAGTTGACATAAATAACATTACTGTGTTATGATTACTATTTGAGGATATATCATGATTGAAGAAAAACCAAAATACTTAAATCCACGATGGGTAGATAAAGAAAACCGCCGACTGTGGTGTGAGATTCTTGTTGGTGACAAGTATCATCAGTGTAATATCAATGTTGGCAATCCAGATGAAGGTCTTGTCAATAAAGATTTTGATGCTATTATGGAGATGTATACACCTGATGAGATTGATGCAAATACCGAAGCTTATGAAGAACATCTGCTAGAACAAGATAAACGCCGAGATGAGGCTAGAGAAGTTCACATGAACAGAGTAAAACAAGAAGCTCTGTTTGAAATGAAACTTGAAGCATTTGAAATTGATGAAGTTAAAAATTCTGAGAATCGGGAACTCAAGAAAAAGATACGCAAGGCAAAAACTCTACTAGAGGTTCAGGCGTACACTACTATGATCCTCCAAGAAGCAAATGAATAATGGATATCTCTATGTAGCCACGGTAAAACATAATTACTACAGGGCTGCTAAATTATCTGCAATTTCTCTGAAAGAGTTTTATCCAGAGGCTAAGACTTGTATCTTTACTTTGCCGGAGTGGGTTGATGATGAGACGTTTGAAATATTCGATCATGTGTTTACAAATCCTCCCAATCATGTGAGGGCTAAGTTGTGGGCGTTGCAGTATACGCCATTCAAAACTACGATGTACCTTGATTGTGATACTTACATCGAACACGAAGACATATCAAAAGCATTTGATTATTTGGGTGATAACGATATAATTTTTACTAGAAATCGTCCTTACAATGCCAAGATAACAAAACTCAGTGAAACCGAAGAAATGATTTATCACTGTGGAGTTTTTGTTTACGATAGAAATTCAAGAACAAAAAAACTTATGAGTGATTGGTATCTTAAATATTGTGAACAGATTAAACCAGGCTATGACCCATCACCCTACTCTGATAGAGTAAGACCTTGGGACACGTTTACCATGTGGTATCTTTTGAATAAAACAGAACACAAGAAACTCATAAAGGTAGGAGACTTCCCTAGTCCAGATGCAAGGTGGAATTTTGTCTGGGGTCAGAGGCCATCAGAACTAGAGGAACAGCCAAAAATTATAACTCATTATTCGATACACAAAGTTTTTCCAAATGAAAACCCTGTCTAATATTAATCCAGAACTCATGGATATTTTGAACGGATGGTCGGAATGGTTTGATTACCGTGAGTATGACTTACCTCTTAATGAAAGGGGCGAACAAGATATGGAATATTATTGTTCAGATGAATATCTTGAAGAAGTTATGGCGAAGGGTAAGAAACACATGGGCCCTCCAGAATATGCAAGGGTATGTAACTTACATACAACTGCCGGCGTACCATCTGAATTGAGAAAGAAAAGTTTAGAATTATCAAAACAATTGGCTGATTGGTTGTGTGCAAAGTATAATGCGGTGCATGTAGTCTATCCAGAAAACGGATTCATGTCTTGGCACAACAACTGGGACTGTCCAGGCTACAATATATTATTATCAAGAAGTGACGGCAACGGATTTTTTAAACACCTTGAAGATGGTGAAATTACAACCATAGATGATGTGTCTGGTTGGCAAGTGAAGGTTGGATATTATGGTGGTAAAACAGAAGACCCATACTGGCATTGTGCTGGTAGTAGGGGTCGCAGAGAAACTATTGGATTTGTTATACCAGACAAATCTTTTTGGCAAGAAATGGTGAATGATATATGTTCTTAGAGTGGTTTTCAGATAACGTAGCAATGTCCATGACAAAGTTCTTTCGGTTTTTTGCCGATACGTTCTTTGCCAAAAGATATGGACACAGAGCAGTTGTTTTAGAAACCATTGCAGGGGTGCCTGGGATGGTAGCAGGGATGTGGTTACATCTTAAAAGTCTGCGTAAGGCAAAAACTGGATACGGGCCTACGATTCGTGAACTACTTGCGGAAGCAGAGAATGAACGTATGCACTTGATGTTCTTCATTGAGATTGCAAAACCAAACTGGTTTGAGAGACTACTGATTCTCTTGGCGCAGTTTGTATTCTGGCATTTTTATTTCTTTATGTATCTTATTTCACCACGGACTGCACACAGAATGATTGCATACTTTGAAGAAGAGGCGGTCAGGAGTTACACGGAATATATGAAACTGATATCAGATGGTGAAATACCAAATGTCAAGGCACCTCAGTTGGCAATAGACTACTATGATATGCCGCAAGATGCAAAGTTGTGGGACATGGTTTATTGGGTTCGCAATGACGAACTCAACCATTCCAAAGTAAATCACAGAATGGCGGATGATCTATGTTCTCAATAAACTGGTTCATGGCCGATGAACAGTTGCAGAAGTATGATGGCATCTGGACAGGAGAAGTTACTTGGGATACTGTAAACTTCTATAAAGATTACGCTGGAACTCTATCCAACAATGAGAATCTAGCTGGACATCTTCAGAAACAAATAAAAATAGAAGATTTGCCTATCACTGTCCGTGATGATATTATGAGAAACTTCAGAAGACCAGAAGTTACTGAATATGTCAGTAAGTACAAGGACACGATGAATCCTATCCCACCTATCAAACTAGAGACAACGTGGGTAAACTACATGAAGAAAACTGAATTCAATCCTCTCCATAGGCATGGTGGGTTGTTTTCTTTTGTGATATTCATTCAGATACCATACGACTTGTCAGAAGAAGACAAGGTATTTCCAGACACTCCCGACAAGAAGACATCAAGGTTGGGGTTCGTATTCAATGAACCTCTTGCTGGCCCAGAAGAAGTTACTCTGGATGTTGATGAAAGTTTTGTTGGCAAGATAATTTTATTTGATGCCAAGTTACCACATCTTGTGTATCCGTTCTACACATCCGATGAATGTAGAATCACTGCGTCAGGCAACGTAGTGTTTGCACCGTAAGCAGCGCCAGTCCAAAATCCCACAATAAAAAATATGGCTAATAATAAAAGTTTTCTCACTAGAAAAATCCTTCTCTCTGTCCTATGATCATGAACCTGTCATACTCTCTTTTACCATCCCAAGAGTAGTAAGTTTGTTGTCTGGTTCCTTCATATCCACATTCGTCTATACCAACTTGTTCTTTTAAATCCTCTAGGTTACCAACACAGTTAATACCAAACATCTCTTCTACGACATTGCTGTTTTGTATTGCGAACACTGCTTGAGGATTTTTTGTTACTAGTTCTTTCAACGGGTAGAGTTGTTCTGTACAGAGGCATATTACTACGTCAACCTCAATCTTATTTAGATTTTCAAACTCAAAGGGGATGTCTAAATTCCAATGACGGATATTGACAAACTTTTCTTGTGCGTAGTGTTTGTGAAGAACTTTCGATAATTCTATTGACTCTTCATCCAAGTCTACCATGTGAATCTGTGCAACATCCATATTTTCGCACAACAACGGTACGATTGGAACTCCCAACCAAGAATTGAGAATCAGCACTCTCATAGACCCAGTTTTAGTATAGTATTCTTCTAGGTATTTTTTCAATTCTTCAACACACCAGATACTTGCCTCCATATTATTTTCTTCCATTGACTGCCGGAAGTCTGCAAGTTTGTGAGGCATTTTGTTTTCTATAACATGTAATGCTTCGCCCCAGTGTTTAAAGTTATTCAAAAAATTAAAATTTAACATCTTCACCTTTCCCCATTGAATCAAAAATACAAATGTATGGCAACTCTCTATATGTGTGTTTTTCTATGTCGTGTGGAAAAACATATCCCTGATTGAAACTGTAAACCCATCCAAGTGGGAACAGTTTTGTTTTGATAATTCTTCTATTGTAGAAGAAATTGTCGAGACCACGATAATACCATAGTATTTGTTTCTGATATTTATTAAAGTATTCAGTCAACTCTCTGGTGTTTAGATTATCATTCCATCGCAACACAGATGAGTTAAGGTCTGTAAATTTGTGAGGCACATGTCTGGTATCTTTGTATTGAGTATCTAAATCATGCCACCAAGTTTTGACTAGTCCCAGACAATCCTCTGGATCATAATTGACTATGTTGTCTATATTCTTTTGAATTATAACGTCCAAGTCAAAGAACATCTTTTCGCCCTTCTGTGTTACAACGTCATCATCAAACAAATACATTTTGTTCCACCACTTCTCCAGTTTGTTGCCGCCTGGTAAAGATATGACATTGATATCAGAACTTAGGTTTTTAGCATCGTCGGTCAAACAATAAAATTTAAAATCTTGATTTATGTTATCAAGACATGATTCATATATTTGGTGAACATGAGTGTGGTTGTACTTATCACCCCATTTGACAGTATAGATATTCACCAGTTATGCACCACGTTTGCCATGATGAAGAAACAAGTTAAAAAGTTTACACCAACAATTATTGTTCTTACAATAGTAATATAATGATCGTATGGTTTAGTGGTTTCATCATCGTACCCACCTAAACTATATTGCCAAATTTTCCATATAGTTTTCATCTGCAATTTAACTGTGTAGATATTCATTGATTACTTCTTTCACAAATCTTTCGTGTTGTTCTACAGAGGGGTGATTTCCATGGCCTTCAACCCCATCACACCACTCATACATTCCTCGTATGGGTAAGAATTTTTCCCAATCTACCAATGCGTATAGATGGGTCAACTCTTTTGTTCTTGGCATGTCTTTGAATATATCCATGAAAGATGTCATAAAATAGTTTATATTGTATTTTTGTAAAAGCCACTGTGTTCTCAATATGTGTTCCATCGTATTGATATATCCAAAAGTGGGGTGGTGAAGTTTGTGATAATATATGTCACTCTTTTCTGTCATCCAATGTGGATTAAGTATCTGCCAGTTTTTATTATTTGAATCGACAAATCCAGTTGGGTTTTCGGCCCACATATCAATGTTCTCAAACAATGGTTCTGAAGTATAAATCTCATGTCTATCTGTTCCAGACCACATTATTGCAACCAGCATTTCATCAGTTTCGTGCAGTCTTTGTGAAACTTCATAGATGACGCCTCTGCTTATGAGTCCATTTCCCTGACACCCCATTGCTTTTGATGTCAGATCAGCATCAAGTTCTTGTGCTAAAAAGTCAGGCCAAGTAGGATGATGGTCTTTTATGTTTTGACTAGTTAAACTAAAACTACAACCACCAGTAATTAATTTTGTTTTCATCTCCAATGCTCCAATAATTTGGGATCAGCCAATTCGTCTTGTTTGGTATGACCTCGACTCTTATCTTCAAAGGGTAGTAAATCCACGTTAAACACACAAAGAATACAGTTCTCTCTATAGATTCCTACATTCAAATCATCTTCATCCCATGATCTGCCGCGATTGTAAGAGTACGCCATCCAAGAGGGAAAGTAGTCCCATAGTTTTGACCCATATTCCCCCCATCTCCATGAGTGATAGTTGTCTGTACCATCTGTAAATGTGTACCATATTTTTTCTTGGTTCTTTAGTACATCTTCCCAGATGGGTTCACATTGATCGTCACTCCAAACCTGACAACTGCCGTTAGTGTAAGCACCATGTGATAGTTTAAACCTTCTACTCAACATTGGTCTGGGGTCTTGCCACCATGACCGCATCTTTGTTGGTTGTTCTAGGTTATGAGTAATAATAGGTGTAAGGTCTCGCTGAATGATGACATCCAAATCAAAAAACACAAAACGACCAGTTGGCTTATCATGACCAAAGTTATGAGTGTTGAAAACAAAAGTTTTAGGCCTGTCCCAACATCTGGCCATACCATACTTAAAGTCTTCAGAACCAAACCAATACTTAGGATGGATATTAGGAATATCAGGAAAGTCAATAACATTAATATCATCATATAACCCCGTGGCGTCATCCGTGTAACAATAAAAATGAAAATCAAACTTGTCTTCTGGGATGTTCCTTTTAGACATGTTGTATAATCTATTCACAAAATGCGGGCCGTATTTTTTCCCCCACTTGCTACATACTACATTAACTCGCATTACAATTGCCACACTTTTTATTACAAATTGATAGGGGACTTATCTTTAAACTTTGACTGATGTTTTCAAAGTCGTTACTATATATTACTTCACCTACAGTAAAGTTCTTTAAATTATTATACTGCTTATTGTAAGCATAGTCAAGAGGATGATATGGCAAAAGTTTATTCTCTAATACATCTCGTGCAATCCACGCACACGGATAGGCGCCGCTGTCTGCGCTAACATAAAAGTAACCACTCTTTCTGGCATCACACCACACTGGTTCTGCAACTTTTGATTTTGGTTTTGGTCTCCTGACTTCATCCTGTTTCTTGAACATTTTTAATGTTTCTAGGTTTACTGGTATATCACTTGCAATACTTTCTTGTACCATAGGCATATTTTTTGTTTGTTGTGGTTGATCTATGTACTCTATTTCGTCAACCCATTTTGGTTTTATAAATGACTTGTCGTATGTTTGCACCGTTAAGGTTACGCCATTGTCATAAAAGTATTTACATATCTCTTCAAAGTGTTCTGACTTTGTTGGGTCAGAAAGTTCGCACATTAATGTGACCCAGTTTACTCTATATCTTTCAAATATTTTTTTGATTGATTGCAAGTTGTGTTCATGTTCTGTTAGAAATATGTCATTGTATGGATCAGAGGTGTCATTGGTTTTACTGCTAAGTTGCACCAGTGCTCCATCTGGCGACCCATCCTCATAAAGACCCCGATACAAGTCGGAGTATTGTTCTCCATGCATTTGAAAATACTTGACAAGAGTATCATCATCTGATATGTTGTCTTGTTTTAGAATACTCAATAGTTCATCTTTGGGCATGATGTTGTAGAGTCTTTCAAACACCGCCTCATAGTCCTGTTTATAAAAAAGTTCCTTGAGGTTTTCTATGTAGTATCTCTTGTATAACTTCTGTGTGTCTGCGTCATCCGCGTCCCAAAACAATCTCTGAATGCCGTAGAGTTCGACATTCTTCATAAACTCTTTCTTGATTTGTGGAAGATCATTCTTGTACCACAGTCTACGATACAATGCAAAACACTGCATCCAGCTTATGTTCCAGAAGTATCTTACGGGCCCGTGAGTGGATGCCTCTTCATACACAATTTTGTGTTGTCGATAAATATATCTCTCTTTGTAAAAATCATATATGCCATCTGCGTCTTTGTTCCAGTATAGAGATTGGTCGCCTCGTTGCAACATCGGGTCATCTGGAAAGTCTGCCAAAAACTTTTTGTGCATGGATATCATATCACCAGTGTCAAAGATTTCTTTGATGATTTTTTTGTGTTGTGGTTCAATTCTTCTGATGAATGTGAAGTTAGATATTTCTTTTTCTAACTCTGGGACAGACTCTTTGATCTCTGGGATGGTTCCCTTCAACTGTTCTTCTAGTTCTGGAAAGTATTCAATCAGTTGGTTCGTCAGAGATGTTAGATCATTCTCGTTGACCATCTGCCGCAGTTTGTTTATGACACCCTGATCCATGTAGTTTCTTTCCAGAGTTTCATCTGTCATTGAATCAAACTGTGACCAGTTTTTGATACTGTCAAACTTGTCTTTGTACTTCTCCCAATCCTCTTTTATACGAGGTAAGTCTTTGTAAAACTTATCTACCAAAACATCAAAGACCACCTTATGCATTTTGTAAACGTATCTTTCTTTGTAGAAATTGTAGATGCCGTCTACATCTTTATTCCAATACAACGATTCGTCACCCTCCAACAAGAGGGGGTCGGTGGGGAAATCTGCAAGAAACTTTTTGTGCATAGAAATCAGATCACCATCAAGTTCTTTGATAGTTTTTATGTGTCTGGATTCTATTTGTTTGACAAACGGATCGTAGGCATTTGCATCCTTGATTAGTGTATCAATTCTGTCCGTGTGTTTGTTTTTGGTAAAGAAGTTTTCTGGAAACTTGGGCATCCAAAGTTTTTCAAACTCATTTTTGCCGTGCCAGTGTACCAGAATATTGTAGTCACGAACTTCATGGGGTTTGTAGTTTTTTTGCGGAGACCCCGTTGGAGATTCAAAGATACAGAACTTTGCCTTTTCTCTATACAGATGTTCTGTTAAATTATCTGGATAGGATTGTCCTCTGTTGTAAGAGTAAACCCAATCTGACGGCAGAAAAGACCAGTAATTATCACCCACCACGTTATGCTCGCGATATGGATAATAGTTATCAGTGCCTTTCCAGAAAGTTTTATAAACGGTGTCCTTATGTTTGATTACATCATTGTATATTTTTTCTCCCTCGTCATTACACCACAACATGACACTAGAGTTATATAAAGTGCCTCTCACATCCTTGAACCTACGATCATTCAACACTTTTGGATTTTCCCAGTGGGAGTAAATCATGTGAGGAGTTTTACTCAACTCAAAGATATCATCGATGTTGTTTTGAATAACAACATCTAAATCCATATAACAGAAAGGGCCCTTGGTTCTCAACCAACGGTGAGAGTTCAATACCAGAAACTTTGCCCTATCCCAACAATAATTTTCTTTACCAAACCATGTATCTGGATGTAGGGTGTCTACAGTTGGAATTGATCTTATCTTTATATTTTTATCAATACCTTCTGGATCATCAGTGTAACAAATAAACTTATGTCGTTTACTGTAATTCTGTTGAACCATCTTGTAGAGATTGTTTACATAATCAGGACTGTATTTGTTGCCCCATCTTATGCATAGAAAATGCATCATAATATTCTTGTCTCAATTGTTCTTTTGATTTTTGTCCATTCAATAACACTATAGGATAGTCTGGTTTTATTTGATATGCTCTGGGTGATACATCTGTTGCCGAGTCAACACCATTCAACCAAGAATAGATCAATCCCCTTGGGAATACATTACTAAATAAATTTTCGTGATAGAGAAACCTGTCATCGCCACAATATTTAGTCATGTAATATTGGTCGTGTTTTTTGAAGTGATCGTAAATATATCTAGCATTGTTGTCACTCCAAGCCATAACACTGGAGTTCCACAACCCCTTCCACCTTTGCATCCATGCTGCATTTGGGTTGCCGTCTTTTAAATATACTTGGTTTGAGTCGTATTTATGATCACCGTGTGTAACGTGTTCTTTTATTTTCCAATAACAATAACATATAGTTGGTTCTTTGCGAAAAACTTTGTCGAGAGACCCTTGTACGATAAGGTCAAGGTCTAGGAATATACAATCACCATGCCAATCATGACTAAAGACTTTTATTTTTTCAAATGTTTCGTCTTCACCCGCAGGCAATGTCTCTATGTTTTTGTTTAGGTATTTTTTGTTTTTATCGTCTACAATACAAACGTGTCTGTATTGTTTAGTATCATGATAAATACGATGGACATCATCTGCATTATATTTGTCTCCGTAAAGGAGAGTCACGATGGTTTTCAAGATAATCCTCCCATATTATAAATAGTATTTAGACACTGAGGAAAGCGTTATGACCGTCAAAACTGTAAAGAATTTAGTGGTTGACCAAGGATCAACCTTCAGCGCCACCATTTCTGTCACCACCGATGGATCGACTGCAAAGAATCTTGCTGGATATACCACAACCGGCCAGATTAGAAAGTCGTATGGTAGTAGCACCGCAACAGATTTCACCACTGCTCAAGTAGACGCAACGGGCGTGATAACCATATCACTTACCGCAACACAAACTGGCGCATTGAAAGCTGGAAGATATGTGTATGATGTCGAAATTGCAGATTCACCAGAGGTTGTTCGTGTGCGAGAGGGTATTATAACCGTCACCCCACAAGTTACACGTTAAATATTTATTATGTCAGATGAACTCTCCAAATTCTTTGCAGCCATTGCTGAGGAAAAGAAAAAATCCAAAGCGGAGACTCAAAAGCGCTCAAAAAAATCAGTAAAAATCCAAAAGGATTTTGTTGAGGAATTTTCTAAAGAGTTCAAAAAACTAAAAGAACAAGAAGAACAACAGAAGCGTGAAGTCGCCGCGATGGAAGCATGGCTGACATCACCAGTTATAGAAAAGAATGAGGAACCTGTTGCCACTACTGAAGAAGAAATTGAAGTAGTCGAGCAAGTCCTTGAAGAAGACAAAGAAATTCTCGAAGCGTTAGCTGAGACGCCACTCCAAGAACAAGCTCTGGAATACTTGAAGACCAAGAAGAAAGAGATCACCGAAGAGTCTGCTGAAGTAGAGTCAATCAAGAAACAAATTCAAGACCTCAAGAGACACATCACTAATTTGAATCTTGCCCAACAAGGAATGGGTGGCGGCGGTGCAGTCAATATCAAAGACATGGATGATGTCGATAGGTCTACCGCACTTGTAAATGGCAAGTTTCTAAAATACAACTCTGCTACTGGTAAGTTTATCGGAGCAGACGCGGTTGGCGGTGATGTTGATGAAGCTGCGATATTAGATAACTCTGGTACACCAGAACTCGCAACAGGGATAACTGCCGCAGAGGTAAGAACTCTAATTGGCGCAGGAACATCAAGTTTCGACGGTGCGTATGGTTCTCTGTCTGGGACTCCAACAATCCCATCCGCTCCTGCTATTGAAGATAATTCTGGGACTCCCGCTCTTGCCACTGGTATTACAGCTGCAGAAGTACGAACTGCCATCGGCGCGGGTACTTCTAGTTTTGATGGCGCTTATAGTTCTTTAAGTGGCAAACCTACCATTCCTGCTGCACCAGCTCTTGAGGATAATTCTGGAACCCCTGCTCTTGCCACTGGTATCACTGCCGCAGAGGTAAGGACTGCTATTGGTGCGATTGATGATTATACAGTAACTCAGTCGGATGTCACTGCCCACCAAGCTGCATTATCTATCACCGAGTCTCAGATTAGTGATTTGCAGAGTTATCTAACGGCGGTTTCAGAAGCCGCAGTGACCGCACATCAAGCTGCGTTGAGTATTACTGAGTCTCAGATAAGTGACTTGCAGACCTATGCTCTTGCTAGTTCTGTGAGTAATGTGACAAATGAAAGTAA
>MDTC01208198.1_pt1 | contig 40950 bp, 40 predicted proteins | sample 811181 | NCBI WGS metagenome assembly MDTC01 (sample SAMN05326644, study PRJNA326480) | marine metagenome | isolation source: seawater | place: Pacific Ocean: North | collected 2011
ATGATAAATAGTTTGGCCTAGCAAGATTTGTCCCTTTAACTGTTTATTGTCGTCTATAAAGCCAATAACTTTAAATTCAGGACTATTTTCTAAAGCAATAACTAATTGTCTTCCAGCATCACCTGCTCCATAAATTAATACATTTTTTTTAGTAAAAGATTTATCACTAAAATTATAACTATTAGTCAATAAATATTTAATCGATAATCTTGAGGTGACAACTGCAAAAAGTAATAAGATTGGCTGAAGAATGCCAATTGATCTAGGAACCCCCTGAATCCCATAAACCCCTATAACTAAAAAATATAATGTTCCATAAACAAATGCGGAAGATGTTATGGTAAAAATAATTGATAAACTGGTATAACGAAAGAAAGTTCGATATATTCCGAATAACCAAAATATTGGTATTACAATAATTACAGATATTGCTGCTGGATAAAAATTAAAATCTTTTAATAAAATTAATTCTTCTAATCTTATAAAAAAAGCAAGCCAAGTACATAAAATACACAAAGTTAAATCCGTAACTATTGCAATTGCTTGCTTTGAATAACGGTTAAGGGAAATGATAGAACGTGAAACTTCTTTAATATAGTTTCTCACAAGTATAATACAATTACAGCTTAAGTTTTAATTTTAATTTATAGTAATAATTACTTATTATTAATACACTATAAATATATTATAAATCACTAAAATTTAACAATAAAGTAATAGAAACTGTTAAAACCCTTAAACTTATCATAATAATTATATGTTCTCTATTTTTTAAAATTTCATAATTGTGAATAGTTTAATCTATTTTGATTAATAGATTTATAATAAAGTTTTTAAAATATAATAAAAATAATAATATAAATTCATTTGCTTGATCATTTTTAAATCAGTTTTTGAGAGAAGTGTTGGAGTTTTCATGGTAATTCTAGACACCTGAGCAAGACCTGTAATACCTGGTTTAACTTTAAACACCCCTCTTTTTTTACGCTCAACAATTAATTTTTTTTGATTAAATAAGCATGGACGAGGCCCAACTAAGCTCATATTGCCAATTAAAACATTCCATAATTGCAGTAGTTCGTCTAGTTTATACTTTCTTAGAAAAAAGCCAAACCAAGTAATTTTAGACGGATCAACTAAATGAGTGCCACCAGACAAGGTGTTTAACTCCATAGTTCTAAATTTTACTAGCATAAAACCTTTAAGATTCATTCCAACTCTTTTTTGAATAAATAAAGGAGAACCAGTATCAAAGTAACATATCACGAATATTAATAAAAATAATGGTAAAAATATCATTAAACCAAGCAAAGAAAAGAAAATGTCTAATAAACGCATTAATTTTTTATATTTTATTTACAAATTTAGTATATTGATAATATCTTTATTTACTTTCTCTACATCATATTTATCTTTTGCTAAGATAAAACTTTCTCTACCCATGTTCTGAATTTTATCTTCAGTTTCCTCTAATAATTGCACCATTGCATTTGCTAAAGATTTCGAATTTTTAGGAGATACTAATAATCCATTCTTTTCATGAATCACTGTTTCTCTACAGCCTGGTGTATCAGTTGTTATAACTGGTCTTCCAGTCGCCATTGCCTCGAGCACAGATCTTGGTGTTCCTTCTCGATAAGAAGGAAGAACATAAAATCTACAAGAAGCTATACTTTTTTGAACTGAAGAAATTTCACCCAGATATTCAATAAATCCTTCATTAATCCAAAAATTTAATTCATTAGAACTTATAGTCGATGGATTTGAGTCTAATCTTCCTGCAAGCTGAAATATTGCTTTTGGGAATTGAGCTTTAACAATGCATGCAGCTTCTGCATATTCCCTAACACCTTTGTCAATTAATAATCTAGCTAACATCAAAAATATTGGTTTTTTTGGAAGCGGTGAATATGGATAAAGATCAAGATCAACACCAGATCCATGAACTATATGGGATGACATATTTCTAAATATTATTTTTAATTTATAAAATAATTTTTCATCATCAGAGTTTTGGAATATTATACTTTTAGCACTTTTTAATCCTTTTCTATATAAAACAATCATCAGTTGTCGGATAAGCTTTCGTTTAATTCCATCTCCTTCAGTAAAACCATAACCCAAACCAGTAATTAAAGGGAAAAAACTTATTTTAGGAAAATTTCTCATAGCCATTCCTGCATAAATTACAGGCTTTGCTGTATAAGCTATCACAATATCTGGCTTACTCTGAGAGATTATAGAACAAATATCTTTATAAGATAAATAGTCCTTAAAAGGATTCAGACCAGCCCTTGATAAAGAATAGCTCTTAATAATGACACCCATGCTTTTTAGTTTTTCTATAGTATCCTCATTATTACTTTTTTCTTTAGGTGCAAGAGCAGTCACTTTGTGACCACAATCTATTAAATATTTAATTAAAGAAATTCGAAAATTTACTAATGAAAAAAATTCACTCGAAATAATAAGAATATGTTTGGTCAAAAAAATTATAACCTAAGATTAGACTCTTGTTTAGTATAAAGATATTTCAAATCATAAAGAACATGAGGGTTTTTACCTAATGTAGAAATGAATTTAGATCCCATATTTTTAAATTGATTATGTGCTACAGCTAAAACAATCCCATCGTAAGAATTTGGCACCAAATTAGTTATTGGTGTAATGCCATAAAGACTCTGTATTTCTTTGGCATTTGCCCAAGGATCATAAAGATCTAAATCACAACTAAATTTTTTTAATTCATTAATGACACTCTCTACTCCTGAATTACGGAGGTCAGGACAATTTTCCTTAAAAGTTAATCCCATAATTAAAATTTTAGCATTTTTAATTTTAATTAGTTTTTTATTCATAGCTTTGATTAATTCGGATGAAACGTAAGCTCCCATACTATCGTTTAAACGTCTTCCTGCTAAAATAATTTCTGGTTGATATCCTACATTTTTTGCTTTATAGGTAAGATAATAAGGGTCAACACCAATACAATGGCCACCAACTAAGCCAGGATAAAAGGGTAAAAAATTCCATTTACTTGCTGCAGCTTTTAAAACTTCCTCTGTATCGATATTCAATTTATTAAATATAATGGATAGTTCGTTGATTAGTGCAATATTTAAATCTCTTTGAGTATTTTCAATTACTTTAGCAGCTTCAGCTACTTTTATGCTTGAAGCTTTATGAGTTCCAACTAGAATAATTTCTTTATATAATTCATCTACTATATCTGCAGTCTCTTCTGTTGATCCTGAAGTAATTTTTTTAATGTTATCAATTCGATGCTCCTTATCACCAGGATTAATACGTTCTGGACTATATCCACAAAAAAAATTTATATTGAATTTTAAACCTGAACAATTCTCCAAAATAGGTACACAATCTTCTTCTATACAACCTGGATAAACAGTTGATTCATAAATTACTAAATCTCCTTGCTTAAGAAATTTACCCACAGTTTCACTAGCTGAAAATAATAATTTTAGATCTGGTATTTTATTTTTATCAATCGGAGTTGGTACGGCTATAATATAGCAGTTTGCAGTTTTTAGGTTTTGAATATCATTGGTTAAAATTAATTGTTTTGCACTGTGTATTTCCTCTTTTGTTACTTCTAAATTTTTATCTATTCCAGATTGTAGATCTTTTACTCTTTTATTCTGAGTATCAAATCCAATTACTTTTCTTTTTTTTGCAAATTCTAAAGCTAAAGGTAAACCAACATATCCTAATCCAATAATTGCTAGTTTTAGATCTTTATTTTTATTGATCATACTTTATAATAATCTTTATACCACTTAACAAAATTAGACACCCCTTCAGTAACTGATGTTGAGGGCATATAATTAAATTTTTTCTTTAAGTTATCTGTATTGGAGTAAGTGTCTGGCACATCCCCTGGCTGTAATGACAAGAAATTTATTTTTGCTTTTTTTCCTAAATTTTTTTCTAAAGCACCAATATAATCCATTAGATTAACTGGTTTATTGTTACCTATATTATAGATGCGCCATGGCGCCTTACTGGTAGCCGGATCTGGCTGATCACTATTCCAGTCATTATTACTTATTGCTGGATTATCAAGAGTTTTTATAACACCTTCTACAATGTCATCAATATATGTAAAATCTCTTGTGTGTTTACCGTAATTAAATACATCCATAGGTTTTTCCTCTAAAATAGCTTTTGTAAATTTAAACAAAGCCATATCAGGTCTTCCCCAAGGTCCGTATACCGTAAAGAATCTAAGTCCTGTTGTTGGTAGTTGATAAAGATAACTATATGTGTGTGCCATCAGTTCATTAGATTTTTTAGAGGCCGCATAAACAGATAGCGGATGGTTGACACTATGATGTTCTGAAAAAGGCATTTTGGTATTAGCCCCATAAACACTTGAAGTACTTGCATAAACTAAATGATTAATTTTATGCAAACGGCAATTTTCTAAGAGATAAGCAAATCCAACAATATTACTATTAATGTAAGCAAGAGGATTCTCCATTGAATATCGTACGCCTGCTTGTGCAGCTAAATTAACTACTTTATGAGGCTTGTGTTCTTTGAATACTTTACTTAAACTTTTCTCGTCTTTAAGATCAATTCTGAAATGCTGGTAATTAGAATATTTTACAAGTCTCTCAATTCGTGCCTCTTTAATTTTTGGGTCATAATAATCATTATGATTATCAATGCCTATAATATTATCACCACGCTCCAAAAGCTTAATACATAACGAAGCACCAATGAAACCAGCTGATCCAGTAACAATAATTTTATTTATAATTTTATTCACTAACGTTACTTAAATCATCTTATCATAAAAAAATAGTAATAATAATCTATAACCATATTATATTTTCAAAAAATATACCAAATTTTGTTATTTTTTTCTTAGTATACGCTTATGCTTTGTTATTTTATTGTAGAATTTTAAATATTATCATGTCACTTATAATTTTATATAATTTAAAGATTTTGATTTTTATATTTTGCAATAAAACCTGTGTTATTTTCAAAATTGTCACTAAACATCTTTTATATACTAAAAAATTATGATAATTTTATAAAAATTTAAAATAAGCTAAATAAAATTAAGATTAATAAAAATTAATATTTCAAAAATGTTATTATTACATAGATTATTGAATAAATTTAGGGGAATATATTTGAATATATATTTTTATTTTAATAATAGAATTTTATTTAAAGATAAATATGGCTTATCATATTATTTACACAAAAATACTAGACCCAAAGACACATTTAATATCGGTGTAAGAACAGACGATACAACAGTTCTATATACCATAGATAAGATCTTATCCTCGTCTAGCGCTAAAAGTGATGATTTAATTCACTGCATTGATGTTGGAAGCTATATTGGCGTTGTTACATTGATGATGTCAAAAGCATTACAAATAACCAAAAAAAAATGGAAAATTCATAGCTTTGAACCTTTCAAAGAGTCATTTGTAAGACTACAAGAAAATGTTAATTTAGACGTTTTTAAAAGTAATATTACACTCAATAATTTAGCAGTGTCAGATAAATCAGGTATTAAAACTCTAAAAGCTTATCCAAATACTCCTGGTCAAAATCATTTGAATACTAATAATTTTCAAGATGATTACAATATTTCTCAAGAGAAAGTTAAAGTAATAACTCTCAGAGATTATATGTATGAAAATAATATTAAAAAAGTCAATATTTGTAAAATTGATACAGAGGGTTCAGATGAATTGGTAATAAAAGGACTATATGAACACTTAGAAAATAGAACTATTGATTATTTTATTTTTGAATTTCAAGACAATAAATCTTTTGAAAATATAAAATATTTATTAACCTCAAACGAATATAAAATATACTATATGGTAAGAAATGAAAATATCTTAGTAAATTCATTAGAAAATTATCCAAAAAATAGTAAATCTTTATTGAATTTAATTGCTGTTTCTCCAGAAAGAAAAGATGATTTTAGAAAAGAGTTAAATTTAATCAATTAATAATGATAACTTACATATAATATTTATTCTAACTTATATTCTTAGTTTGTACTTTTAACTATAGACCATACACTATTGTATGATTTTACCATTTTGTTTATATCAAAATTTTTCTTTATCCTTAACCTAGCAATTTTTTGCTTTTTGTTCCAATTTTTAGCAGTTAATTCATTAAGTGATTTTTCAATTTCTTTTGCTAATTTATTTGAATTATTTGGTGGAACTATCCAGCCAGTTTTTCCTACAATAAAAGCAGAATCGCCAACATCTGTTACAACACACGGTGTACCACAAGCCATGGATTCTGCTATAACATTAGGAAACCCCTCACCAAAACTGCTACTTTGTACAAAAATATCTAATCCGTTCATAACTTGAAAAATATTATCTTTTTGACCTAATAATTTTACATTATTAGATAATTTTAATCTTTTTACTTCAGAAATTAAACTAATATTATTTTTATCTATATTAAAGCCAACAAGTACACAAAAAAAATCTATTTTCTTAGATTTAATTAGTGAAAGCGCACGAAGTAAGTTGAGATGGTCTTTTTTCTTATCATAACGAGCAACATTACCAATCAAAGGTACTAGTTTTTTTATTTTAATTTTTTTTTTAAAAATTTTTTTTTGAAATTTGTTAGGTTTTAAAATTGATAAATCAAATCCATTTGGAATAAATTCTAATTTTTTTTTGTCGTAACCCTCAATTATAAAAATTTTTTTTGCTCTTCTTGAATTAATTATAATTAATTGAGGTATTAGAAAAGATAGTTTTGCTAATATTTTTATGATCAAAATAGTTGTTAATTTTGCTTTTCCAATTTCAAAATTCGAATATCGAATATTCCAAATTATATTTTTAATCCCCGCTAATCTTGCAGCAATACCACCTATAAAATCAGCATGAACAAGCCAAGTTTGTACCACATCTGGTTTTAATGATTTGAGTAGCTTTATAAGATAGAAAAATTTATGAATTGAAAAAAATTTCACATTTATGCAATAAACCTTAATGCCTAATTTATTTAATAATAAAAAATATTTTCCAGGTCCTTTGAGCGAAATAACAATATGTCTATTAATATTATCATATTTACAAATTTTGAATAATGTATGTTCTGCACCACCATCTCCTAAGCCTGTAATAATATGAACAACTCGCATTATTTTCTTTCTAAGAACTTTATTTTATTCATAAAAATATTAATATTTATTAATTGATTTTTTTTTAAAAAAAACAATTTTTGGTAATAATGGCCCTGCTAATAATATAAACATAATAACAAATTTACTTCTATGTCGTATTCCTGTACCAAAATTTGATACAGCAATTCCATAAACGCAGAGGTATGCAAATAATATTAATAGAATAAACCTTAAGACTGGATCTTCCCAAATAATTTTTCTGTTACAAAAAATTAAATAGACTAGATACATATATAACAAACCATCAAACATACCTATTAAATGATTGCTTTTTTTTACATCCCATGGAAATGGAGAAAAAGTTAAATATATAGCTCTTATAGGAACCTTATAAATCAATTCATTTTTTGAAATAGCTATTGTCCAGGCTGGATACTTTGCAGCACCTCTATGACCTGTATTATTTTTTTTAAGTATATTTTTTGTTAATTTGTCAATATCAGTTATGTAACCAATTTTTGGAATAAAAACATTACTTGAAATAAAGACTGTCAATAAAACTGCTACCAGTGGGATAAAAAATAAAGATTTAATTGTAATTAACCCTCTTATTAATTTTCTAAGTATATTTTTCAACTTTGAAAACAAAAAAACTGTCAAAAATACAAATAAGCCTATGAATACACCTCCATGAAAAGCCATTCCTATCATAAAGCTTAATATTACTAAAAAAAATGATTTTAAACTATTAGTGCGGTACCAATCGACTACATAATTTAATGCTAATAACAAAAAAAAACATACATAAATCTCTCTCATTATTATAGATGAATATAATATCAAAGAGGGAAAAAAAGCTGAAATCCATCCAACCTTAGATGCAGTACGATCACCCCAGATTTTTTGTGCTATTATCCAACTCATCAAAATTGAAAGCATTCCAAAAAACAGACTTATTGATTGAGCCATCACTACACTTCGATCTGTTAAAGAATATAAAATACCCAATAAATAACTAATAAAAAAAGAGTCGGCCCACCCTGGGTATGTGTCTAAAACATTTGGAAACCCATGTTTTGACCATAAATATGCTCGATTTTCAAAATAAAATGCATCACCAGCACTATCTGGTAAGATAATATAACCATTACTTAAAAAAATTGTAAATATACGAACAGACAATGCAGCATATAAAATCAGTGCTACAGATGGCCATCGCTTTGCCAAAATAACAGTAATCAAAATTACTAATAAGATACTGGTCAAACCAAGAAGATCCCATCCAAAATTTTGATATTGTCTTTGTAAATTTTCCATAACATCACCCGTTAAGAAAAATCTCATTTTTTAATTCTTTAACTTAAAATTTAAATTTTTTTTTTTAGTAAAAAATAAATCTATTAATTCTATAATTTTTAAATTTGAAAAAATTAATAGTGGATAATAAGTAAAAAACCATCTTGCCTGGGCACTAATTAGGTTTGCGTGTAAATTCATAACTAGATAGTACATACAAAAAAATAAAATAGATAATATTGCAAATTTATCTTTTTTATTTTGTAATAACGATTTAAAAGAGATTATAACTGAGATAATAGTAATTACAAAAATAGTAATATTCATAATTCTAATTGGTTTTATTACACTAAAATAACTAGTTGATATTTTATGAAATTTATCAATAATTTTTTTATCATCATAATCAAAAATTAAATTTCTTGAAATTTTTTTCATTTCAACAAATTCTTCTTTTGTTAAAATTTCAACAATCAAAAAATTAGCAAAAAAACACTGATTAAATTTAATTAAAAAGCTATTCGGACTTTTTAAAATATTTTTTACATAAAGGACAAATGATTTTTTATTTAAATCTTTTTTATAATTATTTTCATAAAAGTTTATTATGCTGGGATGCATATATGAGAGATTATTCATTATTGGAAATATTACACATTCAAAATTTAATTTTTTGATTCCATCTAAATTTTCTATCCCACGTATATTATTTAATTTTGAAATTCTATTATCAATATATCTTGACAAACTGTCATCATTATCACCCAGGTAATTCTCTTGTTTAGAAATTAATGAACTAATTGCGTGCATACTAAAGTAATGGTTATTTATTTTTTCTGGATTAAGGTAATTAGTTAAATTTTTATTTATAACTTGTGGGGAAATTAAAATAAAGAAAACTATCATAGTTAATAACATTTTTTTTTTATAATCTAGGTTGTCAATATTAATTAAGTAATAAATATTAATTAAGATTGCAAAAAAATAAAATATGACTCCTGATTGTCGAATTAATACCAGTAAAGCAAAAGCCAGATTTAAATACATCAAATTTTTTATATTTTTTTTTAAAATAAATCCTATTAATGTAGAAATACTTAATAACAACGCTGGAACATATAAGGATTCTTCTTGTGTACTAAATGAGTATTTTAAAAATTTTGGATTCACAACCAATAAAAGAAATAAAAAATTTGCCATCCAAGTATTTAAATTTAATCTGATTAGTTTAATTCTGATTAGAAAAGAAATTGATACCAAAAGAAATATTTGAATAAAAATTATAAAATCAATGCTGATAGAATTAATTAAAAAATAATATAAAAATGGTATTGCTGCAGTTCTACAAAAATAAACATAACATGTTTCAAGTTTAGGCATAGTGCCATTATCTTCTAAACCTGTTTCTCCAAGTAAATTATTAAAAAGGGTACTGTTATTGAATAATAAAAAAATAATAGCAGAAAATATCAGACAAAATAATAAATTGTATATATCATATCGTTTCCAATTATTTATTACCATTTTCAAAAAATTTATTTTTTAATTTTTTTTCAATTTTTCCACATCAATCAGAATCATTTCTTTGATCATTTGATCTAATGAAGTTTTAGGTATCCATTTTAAAATTTTTTTAGCTTTCTTAGGATCTCCCCTCAAATTATGCACTTCATTTGGTCGATAATATACTTTATCAATTTTTATAAGTGTATCTTTTGTAGCTTTATCATATCCAATTTCATTTATTCCCTTCCCACGCCAGCCAATATTAATTCCAATAATTTTAAAACTTTTTTCTACAAACTTTCTAACTGAACAACTTTTGCCCGTAGCAATTACATAATCATCAGGATTTTTTTGTTGTAACATCAGCCACATGCTTTCAACATAATCTTTCGCATACCCCCAATCTCTTTTAGCATCAAGATTTCCTAATAAAAAAAATTTTCTCTTTTTTAGATATATTTCTGCAACTGCTCTTGTGATTTTTCGTGTTACAAATGTTTCGCCACGTTTTGGTCCTTCATGATTAAAAAGTATACCATTGCATGCAAATATTGAATAAGCTTTTCGGTAATTTTTTGTAATCCAATATGCGTATAATTTTGCTGTTCCATAAGGACTTTCTGGTTTAAAGGCTGTTTTTTCATTTTGTGGAGCCCTTGAGTTTCCAAAAATTTCAGAAGTGGAAGCTTGATAAAATTTTGTTTTCTTATTTAATTTTAAAATCCTTATGGCTTCTAATAATCTCAAACTACCTAGCGCATCAGTGTTTGCCGTAAACTCAGGTGTTTCAAAACTAGTATGAACATGAGACTGAGCACCTAAATTATATATCTCATCTGGTTTAGTTGATTGTATAATTCTAATAAGATTAGTTGAATCAGTTAAATCTCCATAATAAGGTTGAAATTTACTAGGTATGTGATTGCCCGTATACAGATGATCAATTCTTTCTGTATTAAATGATGATGATCTTCGTTTCAAACCGAACACTTTATAATTTTTTTTAAGTAAAAAATCAGCTAGTAAAGATCCATCTTGTCCTGTAACTCCAATAATAAGGGCTGTCTTTTTTTTTATTTTCATATTTTTTTATAAATTTTTTTTATCTATATAATTATCAATCTAATTCTAAATTACTGTAAACCTCTTCTAATCTTTCAAAATAACTTTTAATTGAAAATTTCTTACATACATATTCATATAAATTATTTCCATATTCAAGTCTTAACTTTTCATTGTTGGCTAAAAATAAAATTGCATTTGATAATTCTTTATAGTCTAATTGTCTTGGTTTTATCAATTTATAAGTGTTTGGGTTAATAACTATATTTGGCAGTGGAGGTTCTCCTAGAGATTGTTTTAAACTTATTTTTTTTTTTGGTTCTATTAAAATACCACTATAATTATTATTCACAACTTCTGGTATTCCATCAATATTAGATGCAATAACAGGTATTTTGCATAATCCTGCTTCTATATTAACAATACCTAATGGTTCCCTAATAGATGGAACAACTAAAATATCTAAATCTTTCATAAAATTTATAGGATTTAAAATATTACCGACAAATTTAATCTTAGAATTTTTTTTTGAAATTTTTTTTAAATAATCTTCTGATTGACCATCTCCTCCTATAAAAAAATTAATATTTTTATCCTTAAGCAAATTTGCAGCTTCTATTAATATGTGGGTGCCTTTAATTAATTCCAGTCTTGCTATTAGCCCAACATTTATATTTTTCTTGGTAATAGTTTTTTTCTTTATTTTTGGGTCTCTAAAACCATAATATGCTAATTTTAATTTAGCCTCATTTATTTTAAATTTTTTAATTAATATGTATTCTGTGGCGATTGAATTAACAATTATTTTTTTAGCTAATTTTGAATTTGCTTGATATATTTTTTTTTGTTCTTTAGTTTTTACATTCCAGGCTTCTCCATGTTCATGAAAAATAACATTGTTTGAAGGCATAAATTTGAGTAAATAATATACTATTTTACTAGACAGCTTGTTATGGAAATAAATAATAGAATTAGATGAATAGAGATGTAACAAAAAAGAAAAAATATTTTTTCTAATTAAGAAAAAATTTTTAAATTCACCATACTTTTTTGATCTATCATGAGTACTATAAACATATTGTTCATGTTTTGAATACTTTTGTGCATAGTTGTAATAAGATATAAAGGATTGTTGAACACCTCCCAATTCTCTTAATAATGAAATTACATGAATAACTTTTTTCACGTAACTGCCTGTATTCTTTTAAAATATTCTGCATCTATATTTTTAGCAGAAGCAATTTTTGTGATTTTTAAACTATTATCTTTTAAAATCTCTTTAGTAATATTCAGAGCTAATTTAATTTTTTCTGCCCAAATTTCATGATCAAACTTTTCAACAACAAATCCCCCTATATTATTTTTTATCCAATAGTCTGTTGAACCACTCATTAAATTTGCAACTACAGGTACCCCACAAGCTTGAGCCTCAAGTACGGGTGTTCCTAAAGCTTCATTCCATGTTGGAAATAAAAAAACATCACATAGTTTTATATATTCATCCATATTATCTAGAAATTTTTTAGTTAAAATTACTCTATCTTTTAGCTCTAGTTCATTTATTTTTTTTTGAACTCTTTCAAAATTTACTTTGTGTTCATTATTTTCCACGGTACCTCCTAAATACAATTTATAATTTTTAGGTAATTTTTTTAAAACATCTAATAGAAAAATGTGATTTTTTTGTTTAATAAAAGTAGCAATATGTGTCAAAACAATATCATCATTTGAAAAGTTAGTAAGCTTATTTCTCAATTTAAGCTTTTCTGCTTTATCTATAATAAAAAATTTATTTTCATTAATAGGATTTGGGCGCATCCAAATATTTTTCACATTATTGGTTTTGCATAGTTCCTCTAATTTTTTTGAAATTGCAATTATTATACTATTATTTCTTTGAAAAACTTTTCTAAAAAACTTTTCAAACTGGATTGGGTAATAAGGTGAGTCCATATTATTAACCAATTCTCTAATTATTGGTTTTTTTTTTAAATAGAAATAATATGTTAAAAAAGCAATTGACCATGAGTTACCAAATGTATGAATTAAATTATAGTTATTTATTTTTTTTTTTTTTATAAATTTATATGAATAATAGAACTCATAAATTAAAGATAAAATTATATGAAATTTTTTTTTAAAACCACTTAACTTTTCAAGTTCTACAGGATATGAAATTTTATTTACACAAACCTCTTCATAGTTATAAACTTCATTTTTTTTATTAGTTAAAGAATTACATACTACGTCATAATCAATATTAAATTTTTGAGATAATCTTTTATACAATTTATGCGCTCTAAATCCAGAGCCAGAGTATTCTGGAAGATATTTACTACTAACTAAAAGAATTTTCATTTATAATTTATTTAAATATTGACTTGATACATACTATATAAAAATAATATTTTACTACATTAAAATTAAAAAAATTGATTAAATATATTAAAATCTATAACCATTTGCTCTAAATATTTAAATATTAAATTAAAATAAATATGAATAGAAAATTAGTTGCATATATTACAAGAACACTACACTTTATTATCTCAGCAAATATCTTGTTACCTGTATTAAAAAATTTATACAAAGTTCCATATTTGGGGAAAAAAATTGTTTCATGTTTTGATCCTAATTTTATTAGAAAATATGTTTCTTTCAACCTGGGCTCAAAAGAAATATTGTTTAATTTCAAAAATTCAAATTTACTTGTCAATGCTAGAGATCATATAGGATACAGGACATATATTACTGGCAAACCATTTGAAATGGCAGTTTATCATTTAGCAAATAAACTTAAACCAAGCGGTCGAACAATAGTTTTAGATATAGGGGCAAATATTGGAACTGCATCAGTGCCTGTTTGTGCTGAGAATAATTTCGAACTAATAGCTGTAGAGCCATCTAAAGAAAATTCAGCTCTTTTGTTAAAAAATATATTTATTAATAAAATTAAAGCTAAAATTTACTGTTATGCTCTTGTAAATAAAGTAACTGAAAATTACATCAAATTATTTATTAATAAAGGAAATACAGGTGCAAACTCATTATCATCTTTATGGAATCCGAGTGTAAATTTAGATGAAAATAGATTAGTAGAATTTGTTCCTTGTAAAACATTCGATGAAATTTTTTTAGAGAAAAATATTGATGTAGAAAAAATTATTATCTCAAAGATAGATGTTGAAGGTGTTGAGGCAGATGTTCTTAATGGTAGTAGAAAATTTCTTGAATTAAATACCGCTCCTATTTTACTAGAATATAGAAATGATATAATGCAAAGAGATCTTAATACTAATTTAAACAACGTGTATAATATCTTAAGTGACTTGGATTACGAAATTCATTCTGTAAATAACAACAACTATCTATTAGATAAATTTATACCAAGCAACTCTTATGAGAATATTATTGCAATAAAACGAAATTGTAATTTACAGGATTATTTAAAATGATCTAAATCATTTTTGAATCCTTAAATTTAAGTTGAAAAAAAATTATTAAGTCCAGTAATACCCACATACTTTCCACCAAACTCTATAACACGAAAATTTAATTTATTTTTCACAATATAATCTTTAAAATGTAGATTGTTCTGAATATCATCAAAAATAATTATTGTCTTAGAGCTCAATTTTGAGCCTATTAATTTTAAAGCATTAGCTCTTCCTGAGTAAGATTTGTCACTATCATAATGAAATAAATCAATTTTTTCATCACCAATCTGCTTTGTAAATTCAGGAAGAGCCTTATCATCTCCTCTAATATCTAAAAACCAATTATTTTTGTTGTTTTCGTCTTTAGCCAAATAACCAATATATTTTTCTGGGTTTTCTAATCTAAAATAAGGAAAATCACTAGAGTATAAGTTTCCTTGACCATTTTTTTGTAAAGCTCTGAGAATTGCTAAACTTGTCCATCCAGCTGCTACTCCTGTTTCAACTATATTAAACAATTTAAATTTTCTTATTAAAAAATACAGTAAAATGAAGTTTCCTCCACCTCCAAAAGGAATATTTAATTTTGAAAGTTTATCTCTAGCTTCTTTTTCAATTAAATTTGTATCAGATTTAATCTCTTCATATAAAAAAAAGTCAATAGACTTACAAAACTCTTCGGTTGTTTGTTTTGCATTTAACGATGCCCATTTTTTTGCTTCTTCAGAAGTATTCTTTTCAAATCTTTTGAATATTTTTTTAATAATTGAAAAAAAATATTTTTTTTTAACAAAATTAAATAATAAATTTTTCATTTTATATCTTAAACATCTCAATTTTTTTTAAATAATCTTTAACCTGCCATGCAACATGAAAACTTGGTTTTTTAAAAATATCTTTAACAATTCTTATATAATTTTGTGTATCCATCATGTGAGTAACGTCTCTAAAATAAAAAAAAATATTCATATCAAACTGTTTCCAAGCTTTTTTGCCTTTTTTACCAAAAAGCCCAAATGGTAATTTGCATATAAATCTTATAGGAATTATCCACTTTGGAGTAATAGTTTTTTTATTTACCGGAATATCTGCCCCCCATACATATCCATAGTTGTTCTTTTTTAGCATTTCTACATATAATTTTTGTTTAAATTTATAATCCATAGGCACTTTTTGCCAAAACAAAAGGTATTCATCATTCCAAAGAGGTAGTCTCCAATCATGTCCATAATATTCATACACTCTTTGACCTGAAATTACATATTTACTTTGTCGATCAATAAATTCTGAGTACTCATAAAATAAATGATCTTTGTTTTTATCTTTATAACTTAAATCACCAAATTCTCTAAAAATTTCCCCATAAAGACTCTCTTTTATTTTATTTATATTTTTATCAATTTGTAAATAACCCCACAAAGAAAAATGTTTTTTTATTAATTGGTTTAAAATATTTTCTTTTCTTAATTCTTTATTAGTATTACTAACCTCTTGAATATCTTTTATTTTACTATCTATGTGTCCTCCAGAAATAAAATCTCCGCTATTACCATTTATAAATATCGCATCACTATCTATCCAATTTAAATCCTTTAAATATTTAATCGTAGACAAACTTTGAAAATACGGCACAGAACAAAATGTTTCGCTGTAATTTAAATATTTTTTATAATCATCAGTTTTATAAAACTTTCTTTCGCTTTTGTGAGTAAGCGGGATAAATTTCCATTCGTAACCTAATTTGTTTGCGATAATTTTTGCAATTTTTGCCTCAAAATTACCCTTTGTTCCATAGGAATAACATTTTACATTTTTTGCACCTAAGTATTTTAAAATAGATGCAACAAGTCTAGAATCATTTCCAGCACTTAAGGGAATTATAATTTGCCTATCGCCAATCTGTGTTAGCATTTTTCTAAAAATATTTAATGTAATCTCTGATAATTCTTGTAAATATTCATCAAAATTTTTATTAACTATTTCTCCAAAATACTTATAGTATTGTGTATATTCATAACTGTTTTTCTCAAATATAACTCTCTCCCCTGCTTTTAAAGAGTGAAGGTTTTTATAAATTGTTTTATTACCTATGGTAAATCCAGACATAGATATCTCTAGCCTTGCATTTTCCTCAATTTTTTTATCAAATTCATTTAAGTTAACTAAATTTTTTGGATCGCAATCTATGATGTAATCATTTTTTATCTTTACAAAAAAAAGAGGTGTGCTTCTAATCTTATCAACTGCTATAAAAGTTAAGTCATTTCTCTGAACAATTAGCGCAAAATGACCTTGTATACTTGCTACAAAAGATGAAACTTCATCTTTTTTTATATCTTTACAGATACTTATTATTTTATCTATTGAATGAGTATATATATTCCCCTTAATCCATATACTTAGATCATTCAGACTATACTTTTTCCAAAATTGATTTTTGTTTATATTAATTTTTATCACAAATTATTTTATATATTTTGCATTAAATTTAAATAATATTTTACAATAGATTTTCATATTAAATGCAACATCGTTTAAAAAGAAGTTAAATTTAACTTTTTAGCTAAAAAAATTGAGTATTTTTAAAATATAGAAATATCAACTGCTATAAATATATACTTTTTTTAATTTTTAATATTTTAATTTTATTATCTTTATAAAATTTTGAAATTTTTTTTTTTATTTTATTATCTAAATCTTTTTGTTTAACTTTATTATTAATAGCTGTAATTTTAGGGTTATTTTTTAAAAATTTATAAGCATCTAAAATATCTATTACTGAGTCTTTTGGAAAAAAATTATATAATTTTTCAAAAAATTTGTAATCATCAATTTCATCGAGGGTCATTCTTGACTTATTAAATTTATATTTTTTTGTAACTTTAATTTCTTTGACATTAAATATTTCGGGTCGATTTATTAAATAACCCCAAATTTCTGTATCATTCTCTTGTTTTATTTCACAAACTGTTTTTAATGCTTTTTTACTTACACCATATATGTTTAAACCAATTGGCATACCGGAAGTGTATATAAAATCTAAATCAGAGTTAGATTTAAACATATCTGAGATAATATTAGCATGATGTATAGAGAATAAAGGATTATCTGCTGTTATTCCTATAAAATAATCCATTTTAAATAATTCAGTGGCATCTAATAGTCTCTTAAGAACATCATCTGCACTACCATTATAATAGTATATGCCATTGTTAACAGCTGATCTTAGTAGGGGTAAATCTTGATTTAAACGTGATGTGCATAATACAATATCACTACAATTTTTTATCTGTTTTGCACGTTGAATAACTCTATCAATCACTGAAAATCCGTTTAAAGGCTTTAGAATTTTAAATTTTAACCTTTTAGATTTTAACCGTGCTGTAATTAAAAAACCAATTTTCATACTAATCTCTGCTCGAGAAGTATTTGTGCATTAAAACATTTTCTTTTTTAAGATTTTGATTAACTTTTCTTCCAATAGACTTTATTACATCCATTTGAGACATATCTGACACTTCTTTAATTCGTATAAATTTAATCTTATCCAACGTAAGGATGCTACCCTTTAATATATTTACTCTAAGAACAGCTGCTTTTTTCATAGGTCCAAATATTGAATAATTTAATTCTCCAGCATTCATCGAGAGAGAACCGCTGCCATTTAATTGATCTAAGATTTTTATTTTCTTTTCTAAATTATTAAACATTTCAACAGATATTGCGGCTGGCCAATCAACTCTTTGCTCTCCAAAATGAGTAGTCACATGTTTTTCCACATAATTCATACCACTGGCAGCTCCCAACAAAGTAACTAATTCGTTATACTCTGAATTACCAGCAGTATGATCTGCATAACCAAATTCAAAATTATCAAATAATTTCATTAGTCTTCTTATTTTATTTAGATTTACATCTTCATAGATTGTTGGGTAATTTTGAAAACCAAACATTAATATTGTATTTGGGTGCCTTAAAAAATTGATCGCATGCTCTATTTCTTCAACATTAGTTCCACCAACACCTAATACCATCTTTGTTTTTTTAAGTAATTTTTTCTTTAATTTTGTAAGCATGAATAAATCATTTAAGCATACAGAATGGATTTCAACATACTCTGGATTAAAGGAAAACCCAAAATCTATTGCTTTTGTATCATTTAATAGCAACATAATTTCCTTATTATTATCTCGAACAATCGATATTAGCTCTTTCCATTGTTTTTTAGTAAATATCCAAGGCTTTAATAACTTATAATCTTTATGATTTGACCGCATATATTCGTCTATGTCTAAAGTAATATGCATTTTGACAATATTTGCTTTTGTATTTTTGACAATTTGTGAAACCAAATTTTTCATAAAGTGAAAATCACCTTCATGATGCCAGGCAGTCTCTGCAATAAGTTTCATGTTAAAATAATTTAAATTTTTTTATCATTTATATTTAATTAAACAAAAACAGCTTTAAGTTAAATCTGTTAATAAACATTTAGCTTATCAATATCAAGTTTTTTTATTTTTATTCAAATTAGAAAAATTTTTTAAAAACTCTAAACCTGAAGAACCACTTTTTTCTGGGTGAAATTGTACTCCCCATATGTTGTTTTTATTAATTGCTGCATTGATCTTGATACTATCTGTAACTTCGTAGTAAGCAAAAATATCATCTTTTTTTTCAGGTATTACTTGATAAGAATGTAAATAATAAAAACTCTTTTCATCTAATGATTTGGCCAATAGATTTTTTTTGTGTAAATGTGAGCCTAATGTTTTTCTCCAACCTATTATAGGAAGACGATCAACATGATTGGTAGTTTTTTTAATTTCTATAACTTTTCCTGAAACTAAATTTAAACCATCATGTTCACCATATTCATATCCTTTTGTAAATAGCATTTGCATCCCAAGACATATACCAAGAATATTTGATTTTTGTTCTGCTTTTTTTTGTATCATTTTATCTAATTTTAAATTTTTAAGTTTTTTCATGCCTTCAGAGAATGCACCAACTCCTGGTATAACTATATGGTCAGCATCAATTAAATCTGAAGGTGTAGTTGCTATTTTAGTGTCTATACCAATAAAATGGAAAGCTTGAACGACACTTTGGATGTTGTTAATTCCATAATCAACGATATTCACTAGATTATTCATAATCTAACCTTAAACTTATATTTCATTAATGTTTTTTTTATTTCTGATATATTACCTCGCTTCATATGTAAAAAATCTGCTGAAGCAATTGCTTCACAATTAGATTTATTTAACAACTCTGATATATGGTCAAGATTACCTAAACCGCCACTCGCAATTATAGGAACTTCAATATCATTTAAATTTTTCATTAACTCAAGGTCAAAACCTTTTCTTAAACCATCTCTATCTATAGAGGTTACCAAAAGTTCTCCAGCCCCTAAAAAAGCTGCTTTTTTTGCCCATTCATAAACATCTAAATTAGTTTTGTCTCTTCCACCATTTATGTGGATTTCCCATTTACCATTCTCGTTTAATTTACATGGCATAGAAATAACTACACATTGTCTTCCAAATTCTTTTGCTAACACACTGATTAAATTTGGCTCTAAAACAGCCGCAGTATTTACTGCAACTTTGTCCGCTCCAGACCTTAATATTTTTCTAGCATCTTCCACTGATTTAATTCCTCCCCCTACTGTAATTGGTATAAATATTTCTTTGGTAAAAATTTTTATAAGTTCAACTAAGTAGTCTCTCTGATACAAAGAAGCCACTTGATCAATTATTAAAAGCTCGTCAGCTCCCTGCTCTGCATAATATTTTGCTAGAGTATTTGGTGATCCTACTACTCTTAACCCTTCAAGCTGAATAGTGTTTATTACATTTGGCCCTTTAACATCTAACCGAGGAATTACTCTTATATTGCGCATTGATAACAATCTTACTATAATTTTTTGATTTATTTACCTAATTTTAGATAATAAAAATTTATCTTAATCAAATACTGTCTTTTTTAGTTTCCATTTGTTTTGATCTTTTGACCAAAGATGTGAAGGTCTCCAAGAGTCAACTACATCCCAAAATTCTACGTTTGTAATACCTAGATAATCAAGAAAATCATTAAAATACTTTTCGGGAAATTCACCATCATATCTTTTTACAAGTGAAATAGCCTCATCTCGAGTTATGTGCCCGTCTCGAACTTCATGTGACGCATCATCTGTGGCTCTTGCAAATCCAAACTTAATATATTTCATATAAAAGTGCATACCATCCAGTTTATCATCAACACTTGCATATTTTGAATAAGTACCCTCATTTCTCTCTGGATTTGGTTCAAAACCAGTATTTTCTGCAGCATAGAAATAATTTTCTTGTGGTATCCAATTTTTATAATAACCAAAAAAATATTTTCCATCAATTCCTACATTTTTTAGATCATTTAATGACGGTGGTTTATAAAAATCTAGATCAGATTTATTGATATCCTTATCAAAATACTTTTTATTTTTTAAACCATATTCTACTAATTCGTCAATAGAAGTACCTTTAAAATATAAACCTGTAAAATCTTCTGCGGGTATAAAAGGTTTATCAACAGTTTCGGGAACTCCTGCATATTCTGCTTCACCATTCTCACCAAACATTACTAAAGAGATATTAAATTTAACTGCCATGTGAAAAGCAAATGAATACTGTCCAAGAACAAAAACATGGAAGGCATCTCCAAATTCCTCAAAACTTAATCGCGCTAATTGACGATGAAGCTTTCCATTCGGGGAGCAAAGAATATTTGAAAAACCAGTATCTCTTAAAGACTGAAAGTTTTTCCATCCAATTTTAGTATAAATTAATGGGGTCCAAGTTACAGTAAGTGGATTCATTCCATACTTGTGCTTAAGCTGATGAGCAACATAAGCTGAGTCTTTACCCCCACTGCTTGGGACAATAACATCCCATTTTCCTGTTTTACTTCTATGCTTATCTAATAGTAAATTTAATTCCTCTTCTCTTTTATTCCAATCAATTTTTTTTTTATACAATTCAGTGTTACGACATCCACCACAAACACCCTCAGAGTCAAATGTGATTCTAGGTCTCTGGTTTGACATAACACATTTCTTACAAAAAATTACCTTATTTGGTTGATTCAAAATTTGCTTTTCTAAAGGATGATTACTCATGATTAATTATTTAACTTTAAACATACTAACAAAAATTTTTCAAGTTTAAATAACTATTTAAGATAAAAATTAACTTATTTATTAAATGTCTACAAAACTCTTTTGTATACTTGTCTTCCAAAATTTTGGTGACATCATAAGTTTTAGTATTAAATTATTTGCATTACCTTTTCCAAAAAAATTATCTTTTTTAATGTTAATATTTTCCATTTTTTTAATCATTTTTAAAATTTGATTACTATTAAAACTAGTATTAAAAATTGTATCTTTTTTTTTTATTCGATTATGCTGTCTATTTCCAACATTAATAGTTGGAATTTTATAATATGGTGCTTCAATTATTCCACAGCTTGAGTTTCCAATTATAAATTTTGAATTTTTAAGTAACGTCAAAAAACACTCAAATCTTACAGAGGGGAAAATTCTAAATTTTTTATTTTTCTGTAAAGTCATTATTTGTTTAAGTATAATATCTGACCCTAGGTCATTATTTGGATATATAACTATATAATTTTTATTACTTTTAACTAAAGAGTTAAAAAAAATTTTTACTTCCTTTTTTAAGTATTTTGTATTTGTCACAACAGAATGTAAAATTGCAACAGCATAATCTTCATATTTAATTTGATATCTTTTTTTAACCTCTTCCAAAGATGGAAGTTTCTTTTTTAAAATTATATCTATATCTGGTGACCCTGTAATAAAAATATTTCTTTTATTTTCTCCCATTTGAGTCAATCTTTTTTTAGCTTTAGAATTAGTAACAAAATGTACATGTGCTAGTTTAGAAATTGAATGTCGTAAAATTTCATCCAGAGTTCCACTAACCTCTCCACCCTCTATATGAGCAACTTTTATATTTTGAAGTAATGAGCATATTGAACATGCTAATGCTTCTAATCTATCTCCATGTACGATTACTAAATCTGGTTTATGAGTTTCAACAAAATTTGAGAAACCTTGGATTGTTTTTAGAAATACTTCATTCATTGAACTTTTGGGGGTTTGATTTTTGTAAAAAAACATATTTTTTATTTTATCTTTTTTTAACTCATCAGAAGTTCTTCCATAAAGTGGTAAATTATGCATACCCGTTACAAATACTCTAACTTCGAAATTACTATTTAATTGTGTATTTATTATTATTGACTTTAGTTTACCATAATCAGCTCTTGTGGCTGTGACAATTACAATTTTTTTTTTACGAGACATCTTTTAATTTAATTAAATTATTTGCCTTCAAATCTTTACTTGCTTTTTTACCAAATAGGGTAGTCAATTTATTAGCTGGAAAACCACCTATACCAGGCCTTTTTACAGTTAAATTTTTTTTACTTAATAGTGTCCCTTTTTTTATAATTCTTTTAGTAACAACAGAATGAAACGCAAATCTTCTTGTAATATCCTCTTCTTTAATTATCTCCTTTTTATTTTGTAAACTTTGATAATATATATTGGAAAATCTTGTAAGTTCATCAAAGTCGTGGGCATCCATTGAGCAGCTAATATCTGGTCCTTTAATTTTTTTATCTAAGGCAAAATGCTTTTCTATCACTGTTGCTCCTAAACTAATTGCAATTTTACAAATATCAAGACCAATAGTGTGATCAGAATAACCTATTAATGAATTGTCAAATTTTTTAAACATTTGTTTTAATCTATTAATTCTCGAAAGTTTGAAGCTAGTTGGGTACAGATTTACACAATGCATAAATACATGTTTTATTTTATTTTTTTTTAAAATTTTATAAGTCCTATTCACACTACTTAATGAATTCATTCCAGTACTAACTATCATTGGCTTTTTAAAAGAAGCTACATGCTTAACTAATGGTAAACAATTGCATTCACCTGATCCAATTTTAAAAATGTCTACATTATTTTCATTTAACCATGTAGCAGCCTTAAATGAAAAAGGTGTTGCTATATAAATAAGTTTTTTCTTTTTTATATAATTTTTTAGTTTAAGCTCATCATTTAAATTCAGAGAATTTTTTTTTATAACATCATAAATAGAAAGATTTGAATTACCTGGTTTAATATGTTTGCATTCTTCTGACATTTCTTCATCTGGAATGTGAATTTGTACTTTTACTGCTTCTGCTTTTGAAAGTTTAATTTTGTCAACAATTTTTTTTGCAAGCTTTAATGACCCAAAATGGTTTATTCCTATTTCAGCCACTATTAAAGGTTTAGAACTTTTTGATATAACTCTATTTCCAATTTTTATTTTCATTTTTAACTTTTTGCTTTAATTGATTTTTATTATTATTTATTTATAGTTTTTTTGAGATTGAATGGAAGTAGATTTTTTATTTTAATATATAAAAATTACAATTACTATTAAAACAACTCTAAAATATTAATTTTTACTGATCATATAAATTATTTTTTGTCTTTCGAATCCTCCTATTTCGAAATTTACAATTTTCTCTCTGATTTTGTTATCATTTTTTTTTTTTATCACTTTTTCATGTCTTTCTTTTAACATAATTGTTTCGCTGATCTTAAATCCTGCTTTTTTAAAAAATTTTTCCCAATCCTTAAATCTATATTCTCTTTCCCCATTCATTTTTCTAGTAAATATTTTATTTAAAGGAAGTGAATTGGCCTTCAAAAAATCTCTAGGATAAGCTATATTTTCCATTCTTCTTATTTCAGCATTTGTTGTAGAATTATTTTGAACCCTATCAATTATTATTAATTTTCCGTTCTTTTTTAATACTCTCTTTACACCTTTTAGTGTTTTAACTAAATTGTGTGAATGATGCATAGCATCCCATGCTATACAAAAATCTAAAGAAGATTTTTTTAATTCAATATTGTCAAAGTTCCCAAGAACAGAAACAACTTTATCCCTCTTTTTTTTTAATAATTTTTTTTTTACATTTGGTTGACATTTTGTTACTGCATTCTTAGATATTTCTATACAATAAATTTTTTTTAAATTTTTTTTTTTGGCAATTACTGATGAAAGTATTCCTACTCCACCACCAAGATCTGCTCCAAATCCTTTAATATTGCTCCAGATTTTTTTATTAAATTTTAAAAAGCTTTCCATATCTTTTGGTAATATATGGGTATATTTTTTTGCTATAATTTTTAAACTTTTATCTGCATTTTGAGCTGCAATTTTTTCGTTTAGTTTATAGTCTCCTGTTTTAAAAATTTTTTTATCTATTTTCCAAGTCAGAAAGTTTTGTTTTTTTATTTTATTAAAAGATATTGTTTGCATATTTATAGAATAACATATCTATGTAAATCTACAACCTATTACTTATTTTCCGTAAAAAATTAAATTATTTAAATTGAAATTGAAAAAATCATAAAAATATTTAATAGTTCTTTCTAAGGAATAATATTATTAAATAGTCTTGATATATATTAACAAATAAATTAATGAAAATTACTTTATTCACTTCAAATAATACCAGGCATAATTATTTGATTAATTTACTGTCTGAGGTTTCAGAACAACTTTTTGTGATTCAAGAATGTAGTACAATTTTTCCTGGTATTTACCCTGGTCATTACAAAACATCCCCTATCATTAAAAAATATTTTGAGAATGTTAATAATGCTCAATCTCAATTATTTGGTAAATCATATGTGAATAATCCTAAAAAAAATATTAAAATTTTAACGATGGTTTCAGGAGATTTAAACCAGTGCTCAATGAACATGTTATCAGATTTTTTAGAGAGTAACATATATATTGTTTTTGGTAGCAGCTACATCAAAGGTGAGCTTGTTGATTTTTTAATAAAACAAAAAGCGATCAGTATTCATGCTGGTATATCACCTTACTATAAGGGAACTGATTGTAACTTTTGGGCTTTGTATGACAATAATCCTCATTTAGTAGGAGCGACAATTCACTTACTTTCTAAAGAGTTAGATAGTGGTCCAATACTATATCATGCTATGTCCAATGTAAAAACTAATCCTTTCGAATACACAATGTCTACCGTAAAATCAGCATTTTTTTCTATTGCAGAAAAGATTAATAATAATTCAATTTTTAAAATCAAACCAGTTGATCAAGATAAAAGTAAAAAAGTAAGATATTCTAAAAAAAGTGAATTTAACGATGAGATAGTAAAAGAGTATTTTAAAAAAAAAATTAATTTAAATACAAATAAATTTGATTATTCCTTATTCAAAGAACCATTTTTTTTAAATAATTAAAATCTGTTCTATAAATATCATCTAATTAATTATATTTTCTGTCATAAATTTTTTGATATATTTTGCACCCAATTTACCTGAATGAGATTTCATACCTAATAACCACTCTTCATCATGCTGATCCCTATAAATCTGTTTATCTTTCCACATATCTATTAATTCGTTATAGGGCTTATTTAATAGATTGATTAAATTAATCTCCCAATCATCTTTATCAATGTCTATTGTAAAAAAAATATTATTTACCATACCTTTTACATCATCATTTAATAATCTATATTTGTTAGTGTGAAGATAAATTATGGGTTTATTATATTTTAACATCCAATTCGCCGTACTTCTGTAGCCAATAGCGCCTAAAATGAAAATGTCTCCAATTGAACTGATATATCGAAAATCATAGGTGCCCTCTATTATTTTTACATTTTTAAAACTGTTTAAATAATTGTCAAATAAGTCAGAGTCTATAAACCCTCTTCTAGAGTATCTTTTATAAATTGCTCTTTTATTCATAGTTGAGAGAATTTTAATCATTTTTTTTTCAAAATTGTAAGTATACATATCAGGTGGTGAGATTCCTTCAGTTGAAGCATTATTAAGTGGCCAATAAACAGATGGGTAAAACACATTCACTTCATTACTTATTTTTAACATTTTATTAACATAAATTCTTTGGAGTTTTTTAAATCTGGTAATTTTTGTGTCTTGTGTGGAGGATATAGGGTAAACTACACTTGTCTTATCAAATTTATTGAACATATTCTTTTCAGAATTATTATAACAAAGAGTCATGTTTGGTGCTGAACACTCATTTATTTCTAAATTATCAGATCTTTTTGTATAACTCATTCCTATATAATGCATAACATTAATAATTTGGTATCCATTTTCTTGTAATTGTTTTGCAAAAATTAAACTATCAAAATCACTTATTGTATTTGTTAAAATAAATTTAATTGAATTATTCAATTTTGAAATATATTTTTTTGATGCAATTTCTTTTTCTAAATAAAATTTAATTAATTTTTTATAAATATCGAATACAAGAAGCTTAAATGTATTTTCCAAAACATTTTTTTCATCAAAAATATCTAAAATATCGTTTAATTTTTTTTCATCTAAAATGCCATCTATTTCTTTATATTCTTTTGCCATATCTTCCATCAACACAAAACTAATTCCCTTATCATACAAATATGGCTCTATCTCTCTGATAGTATTACTTTTTTTTAAATATATAAATTTTTTCTCTTTTTTCTTTAATTAAAGATAATTTTCTAAGTAAATTAAAAATTAATACTTTTTTATCGAGATTAATAAGTCTAAGAAACCACGATTCAATTGGATTATCTAATAATAATAGGTCATTGTTCTTGATATTTTTACATACAAGTTTTATATCTTTTAGTTGAGCGCGTTCAGCTATCCAATAATAAACATTTACAAACCTATCAATTACTTGATAAAATTTGGCATTGGCATCATAGCTGTAATTGTATACTTCATCTAAAGTAATTGCGATTGTTACTTCATCATTTTTATGCCTATTTAATAATTTAAAAAGTATAAATATTTTTTTATAAATATGTGTATATTGTTCCCTAATTTGCAAAATGCCAATATTCCTATTTCCATACTTAGGAAAAAAAAGTTCTATTATTTTTTTATCAATTTCAAATCCTTTATTTTGAATATTTGAAATTTTATCATAATAACCATTATCTAAAAAAGTATCTAAATGTATTGCTTTACTGTCACTATCTACGATGTAAGGGGAGTCAGTGTATATAGTGGAGTATTCATTATTTATTAAGCTTAAATTATTTGTAATTAATATTTTTTTCACTGTGATTTTTTTTAAATTTTTATTTTAATCCTTTTTTTGAATACTGAAGAATTGAGATTATTTCACTTAGCTCTTCATAATTTATTAAAACTCCCTGAAATTCAAGCAATTTGGCTTGATCAATTATGCTATTATATTTGATTTGATCTCTTCCTAAAATAAATTTAATTATTTTTTTTTTTTGTATTTGAAAAAAATTTACAATTCTTTTTAAAGGATTTTTTTTAAAAACAGGTCTGCTGATGAACAATTCAAATAACATTGAAATCTTTTCTGGCGTAATTTCTAAACTTTTGTTATTTAAAATTTTATCACATGCTTTTTTCATTGTATTTAGAAAATCTATTTTTTCATTTACATAATTTTTATCAAACCACCATTCTTTTATAAAAGATAAACGAAATTGTGGATTTTTTTCATTTACAGAAGGAACTTCTCTATTTCTCATCCACATTAACTGGGGAATAATTTTAGATTTACCAGAAACCATTACCAAAAATTCTATTTGTAACTCTTCAGAGGAGTCAAAATTATATTTTTTTTTAAAGATATTGCTGCATATAATATTCCAATTACTTGTGCGCATTACAGAGTAAACATGAGCTGGTACATAAACAGAGAAGTGTTTAAATATTCTTTCAATAAAATCATTTGAGTCTAAACATAGATCTTTCAATTTAGGATAAGGTTCAAATCCATAATATTTTTTTCCATCATGACCAAAAGCTAAAGCACGACCTCCACAACTATAATAAGTAGGTTCTTCCATTAAAAATTTTATACATGAGGAGACAGCAGAGGGTAAATAAAATTCATCATCACTACCTAACATCATAAACTCAGTATCAATTAATTCTTGAGAGCTTAAAAAACGATCATACAAACCATTAATGTTGTGAATATATTTTATTTTTTTTGAGCTAAGACAGGGATCATTCAACTTAACTTTGCTTCCATCAAGTATTACTAAATTAACATTATAATTTAACCAATATTTAATTGTTCTTGTCAAGTATTCTTGTCTGTTATAACTAAATATTAATATTGTTAATTTTGTTAGTAGTGAATGTTCCATTCTTATTAAAAAATTTATTAAATATTTTTTAAAACTTTTAAGTATTCTGTTGCTTCTTCACTATTTTCCTCAGGGGCCCAGTTTGACATTTGTTTCCATGTGGCTGGATTATACACCCCCATCATTGTTTCAAATATTATTGTTTGTTCAGAAGTCATAATATAAGTGTGCCATGTATAGCCTGGAACTTCAATTCTTTGATTTTCTTTATCTATATTATAAATTTTTTTTGGTGTTCCTTTTTCGTCAAAAAAGATTAGTTTAAAACTTCCTGAAATAAGATGCATTTTTTCAATCATATATTTACCAGGATGCATATGTGGCTTCATATAAGACTCATCTAAAATAAAATTAAACACCTGATTAAACTCATCTCCTTTTTTATGAATAATAAATGGAAATCTTTTCCTTTCTGACATACTTGCTTTTTCAAAATAATTTTTTTTGTCATCCAACGTTAAAGGGGGTATCTTATAATTATATTTAAAATTTAAATTTTCCATTTTAAATTATTATCTATTAAATTTTTTTCATACAAGCTCTCAAGATGTTGTAATCTATAAAAACCCTTAAATTTAAACATTTTATTATTAAATCCATACTCATTAAAATCTTCTATCATTCTAGAAATTCCATCTTTAACACTATATTTGCATTTAAAACCAAATTTATTTTCTGATTTATCAAAAAGTACTTTATATGTTCTGCTATCATGCCCCTGTTTTATTTTTCTATCGACAAAAAGTTGCTCTTTTAAATTTTTTTTAGAATTATCTAAAAATTCAATCTTTGTTTTTGGTATCATTTCTTGAATAATTTTTGCGATATCAATGATTTTTAAATTATTATCATTTCTTCCAATATTTATTATTGACATCTTATCATTATCTTTTTTATCATAATTCATAAAATGTAAAATTGAAGAACACGCATCTTCAATATACAAATGAGGTCTCCATGCTTCTCCATCTGAATTCAATTTTATTTTACCTTCTGTTAGAGCCATTCCAACCAACATATTAATGACAACATCGAATCTAATTCTTGAAGATACTCCAAAAACTGTTGCAAATCTTAGACATATTGGAGAGAAAGTAGAATCTTCAATTAATTTAAGATCCTCTTCAATTTGTAATTTATTTAATGAATATCCTGTTTGTGGGCTTGTAGGAGAAGCTTCTGTTAAATAACTATCTATTTTTGCTGCACCATAAACAGAACAACTTGAAGCAAATATAAATTTTTTTTTAAGAGATTTACACATCTTTGCAATTTTTAAAGTATAATCCCTTGTAGGATCATAAACGGTGTCAGAGGTTAACTTATTAAGTGGATCATTTGAAATACCTGCTAAGTGAATTAAGACGTCAGACTTTTCTATATCTGAAAGATTAAAATCTCTTGCATCTTTTAATATAATTTGATCGGAAAGTTTTTTGTTCTCAAATAAATCGCACTCATTAAAAAACCCAATATCATAACCTTGAATTTCATATTCCTCTTTTTCTAAAAGAAATGGGATTAAATAACTTCCAATATATCCACCACATCCTGTTATTAATATTTTTTTTTTCATATCAATTTTTTGATAAAATAATACTTCCAGAAGAATCTAATCTAACTGGGAAATATTTTAATTTTTTTTTTATGAGAGAATTAATTAACTCATTTTTAAATTTCCTTTGAGCAACAAAACTTAAAAAACCTCCCCCGCCAGCTCCAGATAATTTACCTCCATACACACCTTTTTTTTTTGCAAGGGTATATGTATCATTTATAAATTTATTTGAAACTTGATTTGCTAAATTTTTTTTCAATTCCCATCCATTTTCAAGAAACTCACCAAATTTTTTAATTGAAAATTTATCACTTTTAATCAGATAAAATAATTCTTCTGCTTGATCTCTAATCTTTAAAAGATTTGAATTATTTATTAAACTCCTTTTTTTTTGTTTTGATAAAACTTTTGATGCGTCTCGATTCATACCAGTATAAAAAGTGTATATATTATCAAATATCATCTTTATATTTTTTGAATTTTCATCAACTGGCATAATCGAAACATTTTCATTTGCATAAAATTTAAAAAAATTAACACTTCCAAAAGCTGCCGCGTAATGATCTTGTTTTCCTATTGGTCTTTTTAAAATTTCGATCTCTATACTCGCTGCTTCCTCTGCTAACTTATTTCTGTTAACAATTTTGCCTTTGTAAGCATAAAGAGCGTTTAATAAACCAACACAGAAAGTGCTCGATGAACCTAATCCTGAAGATCCTGGTGCATCAGCAACTGTTGATATATATAAATTATCATCAATTTCCAAATGTTTTAAACAAGCTTTTATTATTGGATTTTTAATTTTATCAACATTGTTAACATGCTCTGTCTCAGAGTAATTTAATCTAATTTTCTCTGGATAGATATCAGAGTGTTTTTTAACAGAAACATAAATATACTTGTTAATCGCACAGCTTAGAATTGATCCATAAAAATTTTTTTTATAAAAAGAAGCTATATCAGTTCCACCACCTGCAAAACTTATTCTCAAAGGAGTTCTGGTTATAATCATGTTGATTAAATATTTATCATTTTTTTAATTCCACTGTCAATTTGAGTAAAATTAATGTTATCTAAATTCATTTTCAACTTTTTTGTAGAAGCGTAAAAATTTTGATCACTTTTTTTTAAATCAATTTCATTTAAATATTTTTTTGATATCATCTCATTTCCATTAATAACATTATCTATTATTTTAAGTATTGTGCTTATTGAAGTGCTCTTTCCAGTTCCCACGTTATAAATTCCTGATGAATAATCATTTTTGATAAATTTATCTATTATACTTACAACATCATCAATGAATATAAAGTCATTTTTATTAGAGGGAAAATTGATATTAATTTTTTTATTATTTTTAAAAATATCAATTAGTAAGGGAATAACTGAATTTTTTCCTTGTCCAGGTCCATAGACATAAAATAATCTTAACCAATTAAATAAAATTTTTTTTTTTTTTACAGATATTATTAACTTCAGTAAATATTTTATTTTTATACTTAGAGAATGGTTTATTAAGATAAATTAATTGATCTTCTTTACATTCACCAATATGACTTCCATCATTATATTCCCAACAACTCCCTGTGCTCACAATTTTTTTACATGTAGTTTCGTTTATAATCATCTTCATAATTTTAATTGTGTTAAGATAATTTTTTTTTGATAATTCCTCTGAGTAATTTGGAATACCCTCCCAAGCAAGATGTAGAAAAATATCAGGATTGAATTCTTTTATTTTGTCAAAATTATCCTCAATTTTATTTAAGTCTAATTTTACTTGTTTTATATTTTTATTTTCTGCTTTTTCTAAATTCCTTCCTACTACTAAAATAGTATAGTTCATATTTTGAGCCATATATTTTAAAAGATTTTTTCCAATAAAACCCGTGCCACCTGATAATAAAATTTTCATTAAATAAACTTAATTGAATTATCTTTTTTTGAAATTAATTTTATTTTTTTTGGCCAGTCAAAATCAAATCTTGGATCATTATATTTTATACTTTTTTCATAGCCAGGTTTATAAAATTGAGAATGAAAGTATAAAACCCAGGTTTTTTTTTTTAGTGTTAAATATGCGTTAGCACAACCTTTAGGTACAAGCAGTCCAAATTTATTTTTTTCACTCAAGCGAAAGGATTGCCATTTTTTGTAAGTTTTTGAGTCTGTCCTCATATCAATGACAATATTGTGTATTTCTCCTTGTACACAAGTAATGATTTTATCCTCACCATATGGAAATTTTTGGTAATGAAATCCTCTTAATGTCTGGATATTTTTATTTTCTGAAATATTTGCTTGTTTAATTTTAAAATTAATTTTTTTGAGTTTTAATTCATTCAAACAATATACTCTTCTAAATAATCCTCTTTTATCAGTATAAGGTTGTGGGCTAATAAGTATTAAGTCTTTAATTTTTTGCTTTTTAAAGATCATAAGTTATAAAACCTCTGGTCTTGAAGGAAAAGGAATAATAAAGTTACCTTCATAGCCGGCCAGTCTACATTCTTTTATGATTTCATTTTTAAAATTCCAAGCAAGTATAAATATTGCATCAGGTTTTGATTTAATTCCAGTTTGAAAATTTACAATTTTTATGTTGGTACCAGGTGAGTAAAGATTTTGTTTTAATGGATTGTTATCAATTATTAAGTCTAAATTATTTTGATCAAACCCACAAAAATTTAAAAATGTTTGACTTCTTGCAGATGAACCAAAACCTATTATTTTTTTTTTTGAAAAATTAGAGATAATATTAGTCATTTCCTCTCTGTGCTTTTCAACTTTAGTTGCAAATTCAATCCAAGAACTAGCATCGTTTATCTTAGTTTTTTCTTCATTTGCGATCTCTAATTCCAAAGCCTTAGATTGAGGTTTTTTTTTTTTTGAAAAATAAATAACAAATGACCCCCCGCTAATTGGACTTCTTTTAATTTCGAATGGGTAAAGATTAAACTTATTTAATAGGTATGTTATTGATTTCAATGTAAAATAACACAGATGTTCATGATAAACTGAGTCATAATGAAGTTCATTAAATATTATATTGGCATCGTGGATTTCAAAAACACCGACTCCGTTCTCGTCTAAAATGCTTTCAACGCCTGATACAACACTATTAAGTCTACTAACATGAGGAATAACATTTCTAGCAAAAACTAATTTTGCACTTCCATATTCTTTTTGTAAATTATCAGCAAAATCTTTACTCCAATAATCATTAATAGTTTTTATATTATTCTTATTTGCTAATTCACTTATGTTTTGTGCTGGATCAACACCTAAAACTTTTTTAAAACCATCTTTAATAAAAGGTTTCAAAAAAGTCCCATCATTTGATGCTATTTCAATTATTAAATCATTTTCTTTATCCAACTCTATGTTTTGTTTTATATTTGAAAAAAAAGTTTCTGAATATTTTTTGGCTGTTAATGATGTTGATGTAACCCAAACATAACTATCAAATAAAATTTCTTTTTTAATTGTTTCGTTTAATTGCAATAAAGAAGACTTTTCACAAAATGAAAGTGTCAGTGGATATTTATCCTCATTATCAAATTGATTTTTTTTTAAAGAGTTAGCTAGTGGCTGAAGGCCTAAATCCAGTACTTTTATCAAATCTTTTGAGTCGGAGATTCTACATTCATTTATTCTTTCAAAATTATTATTCATTATATCCACTCTAATCTAGTATTAATTTTTTTTTCTTTGATAAGTTTTTCTAATTTCATTAATCTATTAACTTTTTCGTTTCTAAAATCACTTTCTTTAAAATTAATCTCTTTAAAATATTGAACTAATTCATGCCCTCCTTTATCCAATGACCAGTCTGGTTTAAAATAATCTTTAAGAGTAGTGAGAATTTTAGAAAATGACACTTTGTAAGTTCGTGGATCAGTATGTTGATTTAAAAAAACTAATTCAGAACCAGGTACTACTCTTTGTGCAGCCTCTGCCAATTCTTTTACTGTGAAATTACCATCTTTAATACCAACATTAAATGATTGTCCACTTACTAATTCTTTTGGAGCTTCTATGCCTGAAATAAATGCATTACATAAATCTTTTACATGAATAACTGGCCTCCATGGAGAACCATCACTTAAAATTTCAATTTTACCAGTAGTATAAGCACTAGCAACTAAGCTATTATAAACAATATCACATCTTAACCTGGGGCTAACTCCAAATACCGTGGATGGTCTAAACATTACAACTGTAAAATCATTATCATCAAGAGTTTTAATCATTTTTTCAGCTTCCCATTTAGTTTTAGCATATGCAGTGACTGGATTTTTTTTACTATTTTCTTCTTCAAGTTCTTTCTGAGAGTCTGAAATACCATACATACTTTGTGATGAAGCATAGATAAATCTTTTTACTTTTTTTAACTTAGAAAATTCTGCTATTTTAATTGTTGATTGATAATTAATTTCATCAGTTAATTTTGGATCAAAATCACCCAAAGGATCATTCGCAAGGCCAGCTAAATGTATAACAATATCTATTCCATCAAGGTCATCTATATCTATGTTTCTGATATCTTTTTTAATATGTCTTATCAAACTGTTTTTATGATTGATTAAATTGCAATCATAGAAATAGTCTGTGTCATAACCTATTACTTCATAATTTTTTTTTAATAGTTCATTTATTAAAACTGTACCAATATAACCATTATTTCCTGTGACTAAAATTTTCATGTTTTAAGAATTATGCTAAATATTCAGTTTTTCCAATTATTCTGTCTGTTATTGACAATAGCCATATTTGATGAACATTTTCAATAATATTATAAGCTTTGGAATTAACCCATAAATTTATATCGCCCAATTTTTTTAGTGGATTTGATTTGGACATTCCTGTTAATGTGTAGAGCAAGATTTTTTTTTTTTTTACAAATTTTTGCTGCCTCTAATAAATTTTTTGATCTACCACTAGCACTAATTATAATGACAACATCACCTTTATCTGCATAAAATTCTAATGATTTTGAAAAAACTTTTTTGTATCCATAATCATTAGAGAAACAAGTTAATAAATCAGCCTCATTAAAGTTTATGCTTCTAATGCCTGCATTTTTTGTTAAATCTACAGAAACATGACTTGATATTGCAGCACTACCACCATTTCCAAATATTATAACTTTTTTGTTTCTCTTATTTGTAGACATTAAAGATTTAGAAATTTTCTCTAATGCTATTAAGTCTGTTTGTCCTAATAAATAATTTATATTTTCAAAAATCTTACTATAAAAATTTATCATGATTTAATGAATTTTTTATTTTTTTTTATTATATATTTATTAAATTTGTTTAACATTTCTATATTTGTAATACTGAAATATTGTTGATCTGTTTTATATGCAATTAATTTTTTTAATTCAATACATTTAATTAATATATCTTTTTCAAAAGAGTAATTTTTGGACTTTTTATTAAAAAAATTTAAAAAATTTTTTTTTACTAAAAAAAAACCAATATCTACACCATTCAACTTTTTATCTATTCTAGACTTATCATATTTTTCTACAAAATAGTTTTTTTTTACATAAATATTATTTTCTTTGCCATATTCTGCAGTAGCAAATTTATTATTAAATACAGTAGTGCTAATAGCAGCTTTTTTTATTCTAAATTTTTTATGCATTTTTTTTATGTTTGGCACCCAAAAATTATCCCCGTATAGCAACAAGAATTCTTTATCTAACAATTTATATGCATCCAATACTCTTTTACCAGTATCAGACTTAACGCTACTGTAGGAGAACTGTATTTCAATATCTGTAGTATTTTTATAGTATTCTATAATTTTTTTATATTTATAGCCCACCAATATTAAAATTTTTTTTATTCCCTTTTGCTTTAAATAAAAAATTAAATAACTGAGAAATGGTATGTTGTTCACTAAAACCATCGGCTTTGGTAAATTTTTTGTTAAAGGCATTAACCTTTTCCCCTTTCCACCAGCCAATATCACTGCTTGTTTAATCATTATTTTAATTTATGTAATTCATCTAGATATATTGTTATGTTAACTAAATTTTTAATTTTTTTTCTAAAAGCTGAGACCAATTTTTTCTAAAAAAAATTGATTTATCATCAACAAATAAATCAAAACTTGGTTTTCCAAAATAAATTTCATGATATTTTACACCCCAACCTTTTAATTGTTTTAAAGTTAACGGCTTAATCTTTTTATTTATTTCCTTCAAATTACCATTACATCTTCCCATATATCTAGCTGTATATAAGATAATATAATATCCTTTACTGTAAGCTCTATTGACAATCTTAATATTTTTTTTAATTGGTCTAGATTTAAAATAATTTTTCTTATTGCTAGTAACACATAGTACATTATCAATATCAAAACAAATTCTTTTATATTTCATAGGAATTAGTTACAATAAAGTAATTTAAATTACTAATAGAATAAGAATAATATTATGGATAAATTTTATAAAAAAAGGAACTATCTAATAAATAAGCAAGGTACATTAAAAAATAAGCTAAAAACTTATAATTTTGTAAATTTTTTGTTAGAAACAAAATATGTTTATAACTTCGATTGGATGGGATTTCCAATTATACAATTTCCTTCTGATATTTTAGTCCTTCAAGAAATTTTATTTAAAGAAAAACCAGATATAGTTATTGAATGCGGTATAGGCCGTGGCGGTAGTTTAGTTTTTTACTCATCAATTTTAAAATTAATCAAAAAAAAGTTTAAAGTGGTTGGCGTTGAATTAAGTTTGGGAAAAAACAAAAAAAAAATTAACAAATCTCCTTTATCAAAAAATATTACTCTGATTGAGGGTTCATCGACTGATCAAAAAATAGTTGATAAAATAAAAAGTATATTAAAAAATTATAAAAAACCCCTAATTATATTAGATTCAAATCATACACATCAACATGTTTTGGAAGAATTAAACATTTATTCCAAATTTGTAAAAAGAAATGGTTATTTAATTGTTTTTGATAGTATAATTGAGTTCATAAAAAGAAAGCATAATGATCCAAAAAAAAAATTTAAAAAAGGAAACTCTCCATATACTGCAATAAAAGAATTTTTAAGAAAAAATTCAAATTTTAAAATAGATCCTTACTTTGAAAACAAAGCTTTAATAACCTCAGCTCCATCAGGATTTTTAAAAAAAATAAAGTGATTATCTTGGAAAAAAATTTTTTAAAGCTATAATTACTTAACTATGTTAGTTTCAAAGTATATTGTTAAATTTTTTAAATCAAAAAAAATAAAGAAATTTTTTGTGTTTCAAGGTGGTGCAATAATGAATATTATTCACCAGATAGGGTCTGATAAATCTTTAAAATACTTAGTTCCTCATCATGAACAGTCTTTATCAATGCAGGTTGATACTGCTGCAAGGTTGAATGGCTATGGTGTAGGAATGGTAACTAGCGGTCCTGGGGCAACTAATATATTAACTGGTGTGTGCTCTGCATACTATGACTCAGTTCCATGTTTTTTTATTACAGGTCAAGTTGGTCAAATTCATATCAAAAAAAATTCAAATTATAGACAGCTTGGTTTCCAAGAAACTGACGTTGTAAGTATTTTCAAAAGTGTAACAAAATATGCCAAACAAATTCAAAATAAAAATCAAATTAAATATGAACTAGAAAAAGCTTATCAGATTTCTTTAGAAGGTAGACCAGGACCAGTTTTACTTGATATTCCGTTTAATATTCAAAATCAAAATATAGAAATAAAAAAAAATAATAAAACTTTACCCTACAGTTCTTTTTTAAAAGATTATAAGAGTGACAAATATATAAAAAAAATAATTGAAAAAATAACAAAATATTCAAAAAAATCTAAAAAAGTATTATTTTTAATAGGTGGTGGGATTAAAAATTCAAAAAAAGAAAAAGATATCATAGAATTTTTAGAAAAGAATAAATTACCATTTGTGCTTACATGGACATCTTTTGATACAGTAAGCAAAGAAAATAGATATTATTTAGGATGTATAGGTAAAAACGGACATAGATCTGCAAATAACGCTTGTGCAGAAGCTGATTTAATAATTACGTTAGGACAGAGATTCGCTGTAAAAAATATATTTGGTAATTTTGCAAAAAAAGCAAAAATTATTGCTGTAGATTTAGATAAACAAGAAATAAAATCAAATATTTTAGATATAAAATTAGGTATTAATTTAGATTTAGATACTTTTTATAAAAAAATTTTAAAAAAAATAAAATTTTCTTATAATATTGAATGGATTGAAAAAGTATTTAGAGATAAAAAAAGCTTATTTGATATTAATGTTGTTAGTAATAAATCTAATTATGAAAACTTAGTAAATCCATTTATATTTTTTAATAGAATATCATCATTAATAAATAAAAATTATATTTTACATTGCGATATTGGTGCTCATGAAACCTGGTTTTTTCAGAGTTTTTATCAAAAAAAGGGCCAAAAAATAATTAATCATTGTGGACATGGAGCGATGGGTCACAGTATATGTTCGGCTATTTCTGCAAATTTTTTAAATAAAAAAACAAAAAATATAGCTTTCATTGGTGATGGTGGATTTATGATGAATTTACAAGAATTAAATTTAATCAATCATACAAATAAAAATATCAAAATTGTTGTGCTAAATAATTCCTCTTTAGGAAATACATTTCTAGGTTCTTTAAATAGATTTAAAAAAACATTTGGAAGTGAAAAAAAATTTGGCTATCATTACCCAGATATTAAGTCTTTAACCAGAGGATTTAAACTTAAATATTATTCAATAAAAAATAACAAACAAATAAATGATACTTTTAAGGAATTTATAAATTTTAAAAAATCTGCAATATTAGATGTAAAAATCTCTAAATTTCAACCTACCGCAGAGCTCCATACAATTAACAGTGACAAAAAAGAGATCAATGTTGATAGATAAATAGCTATGATTAAGAAGATTATTTAACTTTAAAACCAATTATATTACTCAATCTCTAAATATATTTTAAAGCTGAACTAAATTTTGTCATTAATAGTTAATTCATCAAACGAGCCTTGGTCTATAACTTTACCTTTTTCTAATTTGAAAATAATATCACAATTCTTTACTGTATTTAAACGGTGTGCAATTAAGATTATAGTAATATCATTACTAAGATTGTTTACTGCATCCATGACGGCTTTCTCAGTTTGATTATCTAAAGAACTTGTTGCTTCATCTAAAATTAGTACCTGCGGTTTATGATATAATGCTCTTGCAATCCCTATTCTTTGACGTTGACCTCCTGATAATCTAATCCCACGCTCACCAACTGTGGTCTGATAACTTTTTGGCAACTCTTTTATTATGAATTCATGTAAATTTGCAATTTTAGAAACTTTTTCAACAGCATCTTGATTAATTTCTTCAGGGTTTACACCCAAAGCAATGTTAGCAGCCACAGTGTCATCAGATAGATAAATATGTTGGGGCACATACCCAATAGAACGCTGCCAAGCTCTTACGTTTTGTTTATTAATAGTTTGCCCATCAACTTCTAAAGTACCTTTTTGAGCCTCAAGCAATCCCAGAATAATATCTACAGTTGTTGTTTTGCCACTTCCTGTAGTGCCTACCAGACCAACGGTAGTTTTAGCATTAATAGTTAAATTAATACCTTTCAAAGCTGTTCTGGAAACATTAGGATAATTATAATTAATTTCATTTAAAGTGATTTTGTTACTAAGTGACAAAATACCTTGATCTTGGTTTGATTTAAATGGTTTAAGATTTTTTATCTCATCAGTTAAAGCGTCAAGTGAAGGACCAACAAAAGTAAGTTGCGTAAGGGAAGCATAGAACTGCTGAATTGCTGGCATTAATCGATATCCAGCAAAGACATATAAACTAATAATAGGTAAAGCGTTGATAAAACCACCTGTTTTTTTCATCATAAATAGTATCAACAGCATAATTCCACCAAAGGCTATGATTTCTAGAATAAAACGAGGTAATTGTCTTACAAGTGCTGCATAAGCCCCTGTCTCAGCAAATCTTTCAGCAGATTTAGAAAAACGCTTAATATATGTTTTTTCTAATCCACCTACTTTAACCTCTTTGGCAGCACCAAAAGCCTCACTAATAGCAGTAAAACGCAACTCGTTAGATTTCAATCGATCTTTTCCAATTTGATCAAGAAAATTACCTGTAAAATAAAAAATCAACCCATATGCTCCACCAAGTGAAAATCCAACAATTAATGCTAGTTTTGGATCAGCAATAATTAATAAGGTTATAAGTGCAATTGAAACCATACCTTTTGCTAACAATTCCATTAATGGATTTATTCCATTTCCAATTACTGAAGTTATTTCTGATAAAATAGTCTTACCTAGATCAGCACTATGACGACCAAGAAACCAATCATAAGGTTGGTGCAAATAACCTTCAACTAGCCGCTTGCCAATACTATATTCACGCATTTGAACAAATCGAACTTGTATAAAAGTTGTAAGGGCTTTAAAAGAAAGCGAGGTTACTAATAATACAAAGACTAGGACGCCTAAAGCAAAAAGAAACTGTTGGTTATTTTCAATTCCAAATACACTTGAAACTTGAAACATCTTGTTCAGAATAATATTTGTTTGAATGATATCGGGATTTGCAAGGACTGCCATAAAGGGTAATATAGATG
>MDTC01158361.1_pt1 | contig 40932 bp, 41 predicted proteins | sample 811181 | NCBI WGS metagenome assembly MDTC01 (sample SAMN05326644, study PRJNA326480) | marine metagenome | isolation source: seawater | place: Pacific Ocean: North | collected 2011
GAGTTTCCTTTGTTGAGATATTGATTCGACACCATTATCAAAACGGGAAACTCTCTTCTTTTCAATAAGAAGTGTCAGATCAGGTCTGAACTAATTCAAACTATATCTACATTGGCTGTGATTCCTCCTCCCGAGGCCAACACCTGATAGGTCAGAACTACCAGTCCACCCAAGTAAGTCCCTGATCTTGTCCGGTAAATCAGACACGCGTATTTCGCTCTGTATTACTCCCTTCAAGTCAGCTTAATAGCAACTGGAATCTGCCAGTAAACACTTCCTTTTTCTTCATTTAAACCCTGACAGCACCTTTCTGACTCTGCTTTTCTGCACAGATTTCGGCTTGCTGCCCCGCCTGAATCGTCATCATTCTGTGTATTGGTTGGCAGTTATCGGTTTCTGTGGGGAACATTCTGATCGTATTAATGCCCGACCGAATGATGCCTGCAGAGTTCGTTCTTTTTTCGAATCGCAGTGTTCAGCCCGCTTTTATCCCAGTGCGGTGACGATGTTGCTGCATGCTGTGATAGGGTGGCTCAAATTTTTACGGGAATTAATCGTATGAATAATCTGTGCCGCAGTTCCATTGCCTGTGCTGTTTTATTATCGCCATTTGCTGTTCACGCGGATGCCAGCTGGAATGTCGGGCTGGTATCGGATTACCGCTACAACGGTGTGTCGCAAAGCGAGGGAAGGGCGGCATTACAGGCTGGCGCGGGATACGGCTTTGATAACGGCTTTTACGCTGGTGTATGGGGCAGTAATGCCAGATACAACGATGACTCGGTGATGGAGGCAGACGTGTATGGCGGGTATATGTTTCCGTTATCGTCATCCCTGACGGCGGATGTGGGCTATGGCCGCTATCACTATCTGTTCTCCGATGATGTCGGTGCTTTAAATTATGATGAATATTACGCCGGTGTCACGCTGGGGACATCAACCTCCCTGTATTACTACTACACCGATGATTATCTGGGGATGGATCTCGCGCAGAACATTTACAAGCTGACCCATACCCGTGCCCTGGGCGACTATGTGCTGCGCTTATCGGTGGCTCAGACTGAAGTGAATCGTCGCGGTTTCTACGGTGATGAAAAGGACTACCAGTACGGCGATGTGTCAGTCAGCCGCAACTTTTCCGGAACTCAGCTGACGCTTGGCGTGATGGCGACGACCCTGGATGAGGATGACCGCGATTATGCTGACAGCGTGGTGTATCTGGGTGTCAGTCAGGCCCTGCCGGCTTTCCGCTGACAGGCAGGCGGGAAGAGGTGAAGGCCGGCGTGCAGATCCGTAACGGTTTGTAGCGCGTAGAGCATTGCCAACGCCATACTGACTAACCTGTCTGCAGCCGCCTGTGTTACAGGTAAAGCGGGATAAACAAGGCTAGGGTAAAAGCAATGATACTCTGGAGTACTGTATGAACGTACTGCTCACCCGTGTTCTTACGCTCGCCCTGACCTTACTGCTGTCAGCATGGTCGTTTATAACGTCAGCTGATACTAAACAGTCCGCTGATGCCTCCGCCCGGGAGCAGCGTACTGTTCATCTGGCTTCTCTCGACTGGCCACCTTACGCAGGCTCCAGCCTGCCGGGTGGCGGAGCCTCCGTCACTGTGCTGCGGGCGGCTCTGGCGGAAATGGGCTATGAACTTGAAGTGGACTTCTACCCCTGGGCACGGGTAATCACCATTGCGGCAGATGAATCCAATAAATATGCCGGCTATTTCCCCGAATATTTCAATCAGGATATCGGTCAGCAGTACCTTTACAGCGACAGTATCGGCAGTGGTCCTCTGGGGCTGGCAGAAAATACCGCCCATGAAGTCAGCTGGCATTCGCTGGAGGATCTGAGCGGTTTTTCTATCGGTATCGTCAGCGGCTATGTTAATACCGCTGAGTTCGATCAGATGGTGGCTGACGGATCTCTGAAAGCCTTCCCTGTTGTGGCAGATAAACAGAACATCCGCAAAGTGGCTTACGGCAGAATCGATCTGGCGGTGATTGACCAGTATGTGCTGGACTACATGCTGATGACAGATCCGGAGCTGATGCCACTGAAAGACAAAGTCAGAATTAATAATCATCTGCTGGAACATAAGCAGCTGTTTGTTTGTTTTAAACGGACTTATCCTCATCTTGCTGACGTACTGAATGAAGGTCTGCAGCGTATTGATGTTGCCCGTATTCAAAAGGAGTATATGAGCGATATGGCCAATGGTTTCCGCTAACCGCTGAATCCTGTTTAAGCTGACCCGTTTAGTATTTTTATGATTTGTGAGTAGAAATACCATTAATCTTTATGTGTTGCCAAACAACAGAAAAGCCATTGTTCTGCGGGCCATTTATCCTGTTGTAATTGACCAGCCGATAATAAAAATAACACGGTTAAGCACGCTTATCGGAACGTGATGACTTACATGTCCTGATGAAATTTTCAGGTGTTCAGGCGCTGAAACAAGGCTATTGTGATGGTTAAATAATCATAGGATTCATTCTATGAAAAATAATACTGCTGTATTCTCGCTGGCTTTTATTTTCTCTGTTCTGGTTCATACGGCCAGTGCCGATCATCAGCATGAGGGCGACGAATCTGTCCCGATTTCTGCTGATAAAGTTATCCATCTTGCTTCTCTTAACTGGCCGCCATACGCAGGATCCTCGTTACCAGGGCAGGGCGCGACGGTCAGTGTACTCAGAGCAGCACTGCATGAAATGGGGTATGGCCTGCAGGTGGATTTTTACCCCTGGGTCCGGGCTGTCAGTCTGGCCAGCGACAATGCCAGTATGTATGCCGGTTTTTTCCCGGTTTATTTTAATTCTGAAACGGCTCAAAATTTTATTTACAGTAGTGAGGCGGGCAGTGGCCCCCTGGGTTTTGCAGAAAATACATCGAAGCCGGTTGACTGGCATTCGCTGAACGATCTTAAAAGTTTTTCAATCGGTGTTGTGGCCGGTTATAACAACACGGAAGAATTTGACAGCATGGTCGCGGATAAACTGCTGCAGGTTCATCCGGTGGTTATTGATAAACAGAATGTCCGCAAAGTGGCGTACGGACGCATTGATCTGGCGGTCATTGATCGCAATGTACTGCATTATATGCTGTCGACAGATCCGGAGCTGAGGCCGCTTTCTGCAAAGGTTCGGATGAACGCTCATCTGCTGTAGAGCAAACAACTTTTCGTATGCTTTAAACTCAGCCTGCCGCATCTGGCAGACATTCTGGATGAAGGGTTACGGCGTATTGATGTGCCACGGATTCAACAGGCGTATATGGATGATCTGTTGAGTCGTCAGCGGGTACCGTAACAGACGGCAGAATCCTGCCGCCTGTCAGTGCGGGGATTATTCAGCTGGCAGGTAGTCTTTGATAATATCAAACAGCTCCGGACGGTTGTCGCGGATCTCGTCATGGCTCAGGCCTTCCAGAGAGTGCGGGTACTTCAGCCACTCATCGGTTTCGTGAATAAAGTAATCCGGTACACGGTCGGTCTTGTTACGCTCTGGCTTAAAGTAAGGTACTGCCACGCGGATATCGTGTGGCGTGTTCAGGCGGGCCAGGCGGCGCAGCTCATTGATGATGGCTTCGATGGAGCGGCCGGTATCATACACATCATCCACGATCAGCAGGCTGTCGGTGTGCTGGATGTTCTTCACCAGATAGTTCAGACCATGAACTTTCACTTCTTTCGACTGGTTGTCGATGCCATGATAAGACGACGTACGGATCGCAATGTTGTCGGTTTCAACGCCGTGGTAAGCCAGATATTCCTGTACTGCGATGCCCATCGGTGCACCACCGCGCCATACGGCGATCATAAAGGTCGGGCGGAAACCACTGTCGAGCACCTGAGCGGCCAGTTTGTAGGAATCTTCCAGCAGGCCCTGGGCTGATAGGTAAAGTTTGCTCATTTTGTAGTGCTCTCCGGCTGAATCTGGCTGATCGTATTAGCTGACCAATTGGTCAGGTGTTATCATACCGTTTTACCCCGGTTACTGTCACATATGAGGTCCACATGCAGAAGCGCTTTTTAGATGAAGAAACCGTCATTCAGGACGCTTTTCGTCTGGGTACGGAGATTTTCAAAAGTGGATTCCGCCCGACTTTTATCGTCGGCCTGTGGCGCGGTGGCAGTTCAGTGGGTATTTATGTGCAGGAATGCCTGCAGACACTGGGCGTTGAGACCGACCATATTGCCCTGCGGACTTCTTACAAAGGTCTGCCTGCGTACCAGAGCATGGTGGATAAGCCGGAAGACATCCGCGTACACGGCACTCAGTATCTGATTGAAAACCTCAACGTCGATGACAGCCTGCTGATCGTCGATGATGTGTTCAGTACCGGCTACAACATCAGTGCGGTGATTAACCGCCTGACTTCCAAAATGAAGCGCAATTTTCCTTCTCAGGTAAAGATTGCCACCCTCTATGAACGCAGCGGTTACAACCGTACTGACCTCAAGCCGGACTTCTGTCTGCACAGTACCGACGACTGGCTGGTGTTCCCTTACGAGCTGAAAGGCCTGAGCCGCGAGGAAATCGCTGCCAACAAGCCCTGGGTTCTGCCGATGCTGCGCGACGCCGCAGAGTAAGGCGATTGAGCTGAGCTGAAGCGGAGTTCTGCGTACTCTGGCGCAGGCTGCCTCGGTAATAATACGGTGAAAATTTACATTGCTTATGTCATCTGAACAGAACATAGGCTTGGTGAATGGCGAAAAGCCTGCGACAATGGCGCCATTAAAACCCGTTGCCGGAGGCTGCTGTTGAACCTTGACCGTATCGATCTGAATCTGCTGGTGTATCTCGATGTGCTGTTGCGTGAAGGCAGCGTCACCAAGGCAGCACAGCAGCTGGGTATTACTCAGCCGGCCATGAGTAACGGTCTGCGCCGTCTGCGTGAACTGTTTTCTGACCCGCTGCTGGTCCGTACGTCAGATGGTATGACGCCTACCGAGCGCGCGCAGGAACTGCAGCCGATGATCCGCAAAGCGCTGGGCGAGCTGGAAATGGCGCTGCAGCCGCTGGAAGAGTTCGATGCCAAAAGCAGCAACCGCGTGTTCCGCATTATGGTCAGTGACTACGCCGAATCCACTCTGGTACCTGAGCTGGTCAAGCGTCTGCGTACTGATGCGCCGGATGTGATCCTCGACGTTCTGACACCCTCTGACGTGACCTTCAAAGACGTTGAAGCGGGCAAGGTTGATATGGCCATTAACCGTTTTGATGAAATGCCGCAGTCCTTCCATCAGATGACCCTGTGGCAGGATGATTTCGTCTGTCTGGTGAACCCGCAACACCCGCTGGTCGATAAATTCGACCTCGATGCCTATCTCAGCAGTAAACATATCTGGGTAAGTAAAACCGGTATGGGTGCCGGGGTTGGTATTGATCCGGAAAAAGTCATCCGTCTTGGCTGGGTCGATAATGCCTTGTCCAAGCTCGGCCATAAGCGCAGAATCTCGGTGTTTACCCGTCACTATCAGATGCCGGCTCTGCTGGCGCTGAATAATGATCTGGTGGCCACCCTGCCACGCAAAGTGGCCGATATGCAGGCTGAAGCCGCCTCCCTTGAGGTGCGTCTGCCGCCGTTCAAAATCCCGCCGTTTGAGCTGAAGATGGCCTGGTCGCCGTTGGTTCAGCATCATCAGGCACACCGTTGGCTGCGTCGTACGATTGTCGATGTGGCTCAATATTGCTGACGGTCAATAAATAAGCAGTCAGTTTGCTTTAGCCTGACCCTGTCAGTTACCGACAGTCCTTTACGGAGCGCGTATGACAATCGTTTTTCGCGATCACCCGCTGTTGGCTCAGGACTTCATGAACGAAGAACATGAAGCCTTTGCCGATCTGCTCAACGAAGCAGAGCAGGCGTTATTGATGGGCGGGCAGGCACTGCCTTATCTGCAGCGCCTGTACCAGCATTGTGTCAGCCATTTCGCCCATGAAGAGGAAGAAATGCGACACTATCACTTCGGCCCTTATCCCGTGCATAAGCAGGAACATGACCGTGTGCTGGGCATGTTCCGCCAGCAGCTGCTGGATTTTGAAACCACGGGCAATGTGGCGCCGGTTCTGGAATTCCTGTTAGAAACCATCCCCGACTGGTTTGGTCAGCATCTTAAGACGATGGACAGAGTCACTGCCCAGTTCCTCTTTCAACAAAAGGGGGACGCCGCCTGACACAGGGAACCAGTGTCAGGCCTGGAGTAGCAGGAAATGGATCGGCAGGAGCACACACAATGTGGATGAATGGTCTGGTTAACCATCTCGTGCACTATGTTCAGAGTCATTGGCTGCATCATTGATTGCGGGTCAGTAACAGACTCATGGAATGGCTGTCAGCAGGTGCCAGGCGAATGGCATCGGCGGCAGCGTTGGCGGTCTCTACACAAAACATACGCAGATATGCATCGTCAGCGAACTGGCTGAGGCGCTGCGCTTTTTCCGTCCATGGGTTCCACACCACCGAGCTTTGGCTGCCCTGAGCATTCAGCTCGGCGCTGTAGTCATTTGTGATCAGGGTCAGAGGATCTTCACCAAAATAAATACGATCGGTTTCGCCGTTAAAGGTGATGGCGCCGGCTTGTATTTTCTCCTTCCAGTTTTCCAGCGTATCGATATAACGGCAGCCGTCGAATCCTTCGATTCGCGTAGTACCTATATCGGCTGTCGGAAAGTAGGTGTGCAGTGCCTGGGAAAAACTGACCGTATCGCTGCCGCTGTTTTCTGTGGTCAGGGTGACGCTGACGCTGCTGGCGGTAAAGCGGAATTCGGCTTCTACCTGCAGGCTGGCCTGCCACTGTTCATGCGCTGTATCCGCCAGCTGCAGTACCAGCATCAGGCTGTCATCATCCTCATCCACTTCGGTCAGTGTCCATTCACGGCCGCGGGCAAAGCCATGGGCCGGAGCATCGTCTGTTGAGGCGATGTGCTGGCGGACATTGTCCGGGTTCATAGCGGCGTTGCCGAACCAGGGCCAGCACAGCGGAATACCGCCACGCACCGAGACGCCCTGACGGAATTCTGCCTGCTCACTCAGCCACAGCCAGTTATCTTCTCCCAAAGGAGCATAGGAAATCAGCTGCGCACCCTGTAATAAGAGGTCGGCGCTGAACACAGGATGACGGATCTGCAGACAGAGCAGTTCTCCCTGCGTTATCTGAGAAACATAGCGTGCATTGGGCAATGGATTGCCGCAATTGGATAAAGACATAAAAAAACCTGTGAATAAGCGCAGAGAAGTCTGGGGTATAATGACACAACAGACTGATACTGCCAGTCCGGTACCAGTGGGCTGGGGTTATACATATTTTGCAATGCCAACAGGAGCCAGTCTGCGTGAGTCAGTCGATCAAACAAAAGCTTAAGCCCGCATTACTTGCCGCACTGGATGAAGAAATTCAGGCTGCGCTGGATGGTGCCCGGCAGGCGCATGAGACAGCATCCCATGCCGATAATAAGCCGGAAAATCAGTACGACACGCTGGCACTGGAAGCGGCGTATCTCGCTCACGGACAATCGGAACGTATCCGTGAATTACAGGATGTGCGTATTCGCATTAATCAGTGGCCGGTGGCGGATTTTGGCGCTGATGATCTGATTACGTCGGGGGCCCTGGTGCTGCTGGAACCACTGGAACGGAACGCAGAAAGTGAACGCTGGTTATGGATTACCCCGGTCGGTGGCCGTCAGTTTGCGATTGGTGGTAAAACCATTCAGGTGATCAGTACCGAAGCGCCTCTGGCGCAGCAGCTGTCTCAGCTGGCGGAAGGCGATGAAGTCACGGTCGGGCAAAAACGCTGGGAAATATCCGGCTGCTGGTAAGCGGGCCGCGATAAAGCAGGCGGTGAAAGTGCACAAAAAAGCGTGAATCCAAAGGGGATAACGCAGTTTTTTGATCAGGTATTGGCGGCGTTTTTCTTACCGGTTTAGTGACTGAACTCTTTGCTTTGCTCTTTATTATTGTCATGATGGCAGTGCCAGCAGACTTCAAAGGCTGCGCCATTTTCTTCACCGCAATTGGGGCATATCCAGTCCCGCTTAGCCTGAACAGGATCTGTTGTTTGCTCTGAGCCGGATTTGCACAGTGGCGCGATTAATTGGCTGGCGTTATCGAATTCGTGATCGTCAACCAGCCAGATCTCCGGCCAGGCATCAATAGGGGAAAGTTCACCGGCGGCAGCCATCAGGTTTTCGTTTTTTAAGAAGATAACGAAGCCGCTGTTTTCAAGAATATTTTTTACGTTGGCAACGATAATAGGGTTGGGATGTGTATAGAGCAGTTTCACGATACCTTCTCTCTGTTGTCATTATTCTGTTACCGTTCTGAATACCATACTTTGCATCTTGTATACTGTCGCCGGTCAGGTTTTCGGTGCTTTTAACATACGGCGTTACGTATTGAGTTTATACGGCTTGAGGTTCTGTGGCTCGAGGTTCTGTCGTTTGAGGTTCTGTGGCCAATGCAGCTCAATAAAAACGGCCCTGAAAATCGCAGGCTGCGTTTTTCAGGGCCGTATCTCAAAGTTACTTCTTTCAAGGTTACGTCTAAAGCGCAGCAGCCAGAAAAGACTGCTGCTTTAACGGCCTCTTACTGCAGATCGTAACGGTCTGCGTTCATCACTTTTACCCAGGCTTTTACGAAGTCTTTAACAAATTTCTCTTTGTTATCGTCCTGCGCATACACCTCAGCGTAAGAGCGTAAAATCGAGTTTGAACCGAACACCAGATCAACCCGGGTTGCCGTCCATTTCACATCGCCACTGTCACGTTCAACGATGTTGTAGGAGTTTTTACCCGTTGGCTCCCAGCGGTAGGCCATGTCGGTCAGGTTAACGAAGAAGTCGTTGCTTAATACGCCTTCGTTGTCGGTGAATACGCCATGTTTGCTGTCACCATAGTTGCTGCCGAGTACCCGCAGTCCGCCAATTAATACCGTCATTTCCACTGCGCTCAGGCCCATTAACTGCGCCCGGTCGAGCAGCATTTCCTCCGGCATGACGGTGTAGTCTTTTTTCACCCAGTTACGGAAGCCGTCGTGTACCGGCTCCAGTGGTTCAAAAGACACGGCATCGGTCATGTCATCTGTTGCGTCACCGCGCCCGGCTGCGAACGGCACGCTGATATCCACACCAGCGTCTTTGGCCGCTTTTTCGACGGCGGCGCTGCCTGCCAGCACAATCATGTCGGCCATGCTCACCGGTTTGCCGAACTCTGCGCGGATGCTTTCCAGTGCACCGAGCACCTTCTGCAGACGTGCGGGTTCATTGCCTTCCCAGTCTTTTTGTGGCGCCAGACGGATCCGGGCACCGTTGGCACCGCCGCGGTAGTCAGAGCCACGGTAAGTGCGGGCGCTGTCCCAGGCGGTAGCAACCAGTTCCGCGGTGCTCAGGCCACTGTTGAGAATGCTGCTCTTCAGGGTGGCAATATCCGCGTCTGTCGGTACGTATTCCGGTGCCGGAATTGGGTCCTGCCAGATCAGGTCTTCAGCCGGAACATCGGCCCCGAGATAGCGGCTCTTCGGACCGAGATCGCGGTGGGTCAGTTTGAACCAGGCACGGGCAAATACGTCTTCAAAATACGCCTGATCATCACGGAAACGCTCGGCGATTCTGCGGTACTGCGGATCAACTTTCAGTGCCATATCGGCATCGGTCATCATTGGCATACAGCGGATAGACGGATCTTCCACGTCCAGCGGCATGTCTTCTTCTGCAATATTGACCGGTGCCCACTGGTGCGCGCCCGCCGGACTCTTGGTCTGTTCCCATTCGTACTTGAACAGAATATCGAAATAGCCGTTATCCCATTGTGTTGGGTTGCTGGTCCAGGCGCCTTCGACACCACTGGTGACGGTATCGCGGCCAATGCCACGGGTCTTGTGGTTCATCCAGCCGAGGCCCTGTTCGTTAACATCCGCGCCTTCCGGATCCGGGCCAAGATTGGCCGCATCGCCATTACCGTGGGCTTTACCTACGGTGTGGCCACCGGCGGTGAGAGCGACGGTTTCTTCGTCGTTCATCGCCATACGTTCAAATGTCTCACGCATATCCTGAGCGGTTTTCAGCGGATCAGGGTTGCCGTCGACACCTTCCGGATTTACATAAATCAGGCCCATCATCACCGCGGCCAGTGGGTTTTCCAGATCACGTTTGCCTGAGTAGCGGCTGCCTTCACTGCCGCTGGGTGCCAGCCATTCCTTCTCTGAGCCCCAGTAGGTGTCCTTTTCCGGGTGCCAGATATCTTTACGGCCACCGGCGAAACCGAAGGTTTTGAAGCCCATGGATTCGTACGCCATGTTGCCGGCGAGAATCATCAGATCTGCCCATGACAGTTTATTGCCGTATTTCTTTTTGATCGGCCATAACAGGCGACGGGCTTTGTCCAGGTTGCCGTTATCCGGCCAGCTGTTCAGTGGCGCAAAGCGCTGGTTACCGGTGTTGGAGCCACCGCGGCCATCAGCCGTACGGTAGGAGCCGGCACTGTGCCAGGCCATGCGGATCATCAGGCCACCATAGTGCCCCCAGTCAGCAGGCCACCACGACTGGCTGTCGGTCATCAGGGCTTTGAGGTCACTCTTAACCGCTTCAAGATCCAGTGATTTAAAGGCTTCGGCGTAGTTGAAGTCTTCGTCCAGCGGATTGGTTTTGCTGTCGTGCTGGTGGAGGATGTCGAGGTTCAGGGCGTTTGGCCACCAGGCCATGGTGTCGTTACCTGTGGTGGTGTTGCCACCGTGCATAACCGGGCATTTTCCTGAGCTGTTACTCATAACCTTCTCCTTCGTCGCGTGTTCATCGCAGGCTTGGTCCGCGTCCGTATCCGGCAGCGGTTTGTTTATGTTGTGAGTTCAGGTTAGGGGAAAGGTTGCGTCTTGCCGAATTGGTTGTGTCAATACTGTTGTTAGGAAAATACTATAGGTTGGTATTTAGTTAATTCTTAATAGCTATCAGGCTGCGGGTAAGGCAGGGGAGGTAGAGGGAACTAGGTGGTGGTATCAGGCGAAAGGTAGGGCACTAGCCATGTGTTGCGGATAAAAGATTGGCCAGGCAGCAGACACAAAAAAACGGGCCAGAGCCCGTTTTTGAATTGCAGCTGTCCATCGAAACTGTGATCAGCCTTCGAGAAAGTCGCGCCATTCGATCAGCAGATCGCGCAGATCGTCCAGTCCACAGGAGGCACGGGATTCTGCGTCGTAAAAATCCATATCTTCGTCATCCAGCTCTTCGCGCGAATGTTCCTGCAGCAGTTCCTGAGCGGTAACGTCGGCGTCGTCACGGGTCAGGTAAAGAACAAAGTTGTGTCCTTTCCACTGATATTCTGTAATACGGCCTTCTTCGAGTTTTTCTATGGCATCCAGCAGTTCATCCAGCTGTTCGCTGTGATCACTCAGATCGTCGGTGAGCCACAGACCAAATGCTTCGTGGTCCATGGAGAGTTCTGCACAGGGCAGGTGGCGTTCATTAAAGTAAAAGCGGTAATCCATAGTGATCTGCTGTAAAAATCCTGCGCTGACGTTGATGGAACCCCCAGGCCGCCATATAGCGAACGGGTTGTGCATTCTATCCTAAAAACGACACCTGAAAAGCCCACAGCGGTAACTGTGGTTTTATACAAAATACCGGTTTGTATTGATAAGTCACACAACAGACTGTTGCACGCGGAATTGCGGCACCGGTAAGGAGTGTAGTTAAGTGGTGCAGTTGGCCAGAAAACAAAAAAAAGCCGCATCAGCGGCTTTTACAGCGTTCGCTTGAAAACACTCAGTCGTCGTCTTCTGCCGGTGCAAGATTCAGCGGCCAGCCGCCGAGATCTTTGTAGCGGTTGACGATAAAACAGAACAGCTCAGCGGTTTTGTAGGTGTCGTACTCGGCACTGTGGGCGGCACTGTTGTCGAAGTCGATGCCGGCGATTTTGCAGCTTTTGGCCAGAACCGTATGGCCCAGGGCAATGGCTGAAATCGAGGCAGTATCGAACGATGAAAACGGATGGAAAGGATCGCGTTTTATATCGTTACGATCAACCGCAGCGCGTAAAAAACCGTGGTCAAAATGTGCGTTGTGACCGACCAGAACCGCACGGTTACAGTCGTTGGATTTGATTTCACGGCGTACGGTCTGGAACATTTCGGTCAGTACGTCGATTTCAAATTCGGCATCACGTTCCGGGTCAAACGGATCAATGCCGGTAAAATCCAGCGCTTCCTTTTCCAGATTGGCACCATCGAACGGATGCACATTGGCACTCATGGTTTCGTGTGGATGCAGGTAACCGTCGTCATCCATACGCAGGGTGACCATGGCAATTTCCAGCAGGGCATCGGTGTCGGCATTAAAGCCACCGGTTTCAACGTCAACAACCACGGGTAAAAAGCCGCGGAAGCGTTGGGCCATCAATGATTTTTCCTGTTTCTCTTCGCTCACGCTTAATACTCCAGTTTCCAGCGCAGAGTTTCACCGGCCCGTAATGGCACGATAATGTCTTTGCCAAACGGCATTTCGGATGGCGCCTGCCAGCCTTCTTTCACCAGGGTGATTTCATCGCTGTTACGCGCCAGGCCATAGAAGTCCGGGCCATTGAAGCTGGCGAAAGCTTCGAGTTTATCGAGTGCGCTGAGATCTTCAAAAATTTCGGCGTACAGTTCGATGGCGGCGTAGGCGGAGAAACAACCGGCACAGCCACAGGCGTTTTCTTTTGCCCCTTTGGCGTGTGGTGCACTGTCGGTACCCAGGAAGAACTTATGATTCCCGCTGGCGACAGCATCCTGTAATGCCTGTTGGTGAATATTGCGCTTCAGTACCGGCAGACAGTAGAGGTGCGGTTTGATGCCACCGACCAGCATGTGGTTGCGGTTATACGCCAGGTGCTGAGGCGTAATTGTCGCGCCGATATTCTCGCCCTGGCTCATAACAAACTCAGCGGCATCTTTGGTGGTGATGTGTTCAACCACGACTTTAAGCTGCGGATGACGGCTGACCAGTGGCGCCAGAATGGTATCGAGGAAGGCTTTTTCACGATCAAAGATATCGACGTGATTGTGGGTAACCTCACCGTGTACCAGCAGTGGCATATCGTTTTCCGCCAGCGCGGCAGCGACGTCATCCAGCTTGCCGAGGTCAGTAACACCGGATGCTGAGTTGGTGGTGGCGCCGGCCGGATACAGTTTTACCGCGAACACACGGCCAGTTTCTTTGGCTTCGCGGATCATGTCGGCAGTGGTGTTATCGGTGAGATACAGCACCATCAGGGGGTCAAAATTAAGGCCCTGAGGTACGCGGGATAAAATACGGTCACGGTATTCCAGTGCCTGTTCCGCGTTCATCACCGGCGGCTGCAGGTTCGGCATAATGATCGCCCGTTTCATGACCCGGGCTGTTGCAGGCACCGTGTGCTGCAGGACGGCACCATCGCGTACGTGCAGGTGCCAGTCATCAGGGCGGGTTATGGTCAGACGATCAGTCATATTGCTCAACCTTTGGCTATTCTGAATAAGTTGCGCGCATTGTACCGGAATCTGCGCCGGAATAGGCATGCCAGCGCCCTTAATTTTCCCGGCCGCTGGCCGATACAGAGGCAACGGGCTGTCAGTTCACCACTGCTGGCAGCCAAAAGCAGCAGGCCGGGCATTCTGTTCCGGGACTATGAGCTATCCAGAGCGATGACCCATTCAAGATTATGAATATGTGGCGATTTTTACTTCTGACCCTGATTTCTCCGCTGACGCTGGCGGATGGCCCGCTGGAATACGGCAGCAGTGTCGGGGACACACGCTGGACAATAAGTGGTTCAGTATTTGATTGCAGCTTCGGCCAGGAAATACCGGATTACGGTCGCGGCGTGTTTTATCACCAGGCCGGAGAGGACGTAACCTTCCGCCTTGAAACAGACCGCAATCTGATGGATTACAGTCAGGCGCGGGTGTCGATTCTGCCGCCACCATGGCAGCCGTCAGGCAAAACCGAAAAACTGGGAACAGCGCGTATCCGCGATGAAACACCAAACCTGTCGCTGGACGAAGAACGCACCAATCAGTTTATGCATGCATTACTGGAAGGGAAGTGGCCAGCCATCAGCCACCGTACCTATTATGATCCCAACCGCTATGTTCAGGTGCACCTGTCAGCATCCGGATTTATGGACTACTACCGCCAGTATATGGAGTGCGTAAAGCAGCTGTTGCCGATGAATTTCGGTCAGATTGCGCGTTCCAAAGTACTGTTCGGCAGTGGTGAGGAAATGATTGATAAGCGCGATATGGCAGTGCTGGATCGCATTGTGTTCTACATAAAAAACGATCCCAGGGTGTTTGCTGTCTACCTCGACGGGCATTCCGACAACGTCGGTCGCCGCTACGATAACCGTCAGACCTCCAAGGCCCGGGTGGAAGATGTGGAACGCTATTTCATTAAACAGGGGATTAATCCGGAGATGATTACGACCCGTTTTCACGGCGACCGTTACCCCATCGCCAGCAATGCCACCGCGGCCGGGCGCGCGCAGAACCGTCGTGTCACCATTCGTCTGGAACAGCGGGCGGATATGGAAATTCCACCGGAGCTGATGTTCCGGCCCTCAGCGCGTTAAACGTGTGGGCCGGAATGTCTGCTGGTTCAGAGATCCTTGATCTGACGGTAATAGACGATGTCTTCGATGGTCAGTACCGGCATATCGTGCCGCTCACCAAAGGCAATGATTTCCGGCGTTTTGGCCATGGAGCCATCAACGTTGGTCACTTCACACAGAACGCCTGATTTCGACAGGCCCGCCAGTCTCATCAGATCCACGGTGCCTTCGGTATGGCCACGGCGTTCCATCACCCCACGGCTGCGGGCACGCAGCGGAAACACATGGCCAGGTCTGGCCAGATCGGAGGCCTTTGAACCTTCAGCGACCGCGGTTTTAATGGTCGTGACCCGGTCGGCCGCGGAGACGCCGGTGGTAACGCCATGCTTAGCTTCGATGGATACGGTAAAAGCCGTCTGATTAGCGCTTTCATTGTTCACCACCATCGGCGGCAACTGCAGGTGATCGGCGGTTTCGTCCGGCAGGCACAGGCAGACAATGCCGCTGCCTTCGCGGATCATCAGCGCCATTTGCGCCGGGGTCAGGTGATCGGTGGAAAAGATCAGGTCACCTTCGTTTTCGCGGTCTTCATCATCCAGCAGCAACACGCCGCCGCCATTGCGGAGCGTTGTTAATGCCTGTTCGACACGTTCGACTGGGGACTGTTTAAGCAGTGAATGATCACTGACTGAGGTCAGCGCAGGTTCAGGTGATAAAGCGGCCAGAGAGTTGGTCTGATTCATGGTCATACTCCAGAGAAAACATGAATCAGGGCTGATAGCAGGAGGGCCAGCACAAGAACTGTACCGGCAAACAACAGACGCGCAGCTGTAACCGGCAGCAACGCTGACCGGCGACAGGTGTTTTGCATGTCGCTTATCCTCTTTCATCCGGACTGTAACCGTCGGCTCTGGCATCTGACCAGATCTGCTGACCCCGCCATGATCAACACAGCAGGCGCTCGTGGGCTTGTGCTGCGTTCTCACGCCTGCACCTACCACCGGTGGGGAATTTCGCCCCGCCCTGAGAATAAACGGCTGTGATTAACAGACCGTGCCGCCAGTTTAAAAAGAGCGTGATAAATCAATCAAGATGGCCAGCTGGAACAGCCTGGTGCACATGACAATGAAGGCAGAAGTCTGATTGGCAACATGGTGTAGGTAGTATTCATTCCAGTGTGCTTACAAAGCTGCCAAACGGGGCGTAATTTGACTAATACTGTCTTAATTCTGAGGTAGTATGGCGATGTAATAACCTGGGTTGATCATGGAATTGGACACGAGATGTCTGATCAGAACGTAAGGAAATGCTATGACCTTTAATATTAAGCCCCGCACTGCGTTGGCTGTGGCAGTAACCAGTTTTCTGCTGACTGCCTGTGGAGGTGGCGGTTCATCTTCTTCCGGTGACACGCCGCAGCCCAACGACCCGCCAACACCAGACGAGCCAGTAACCCCGGATGAGCCTCAGGTACCTGATGAGCCTTCGTTAACCAGCGTATCAGGTGCCGGTGTTAAAGGCCCCCTGGCCAATGCTGATGTCGCTCTCTATACCCTGGATCTTGCTGCCACGGATTTGCGCGGCGATACGATCAGCACAGCATCCACCGGACCGAATTCATTTATTCAGGGACTGACCCTGCCGGAAGGCTATGCCGGTCAGCAATTGTTGCTGGTGATCAGTGCCAATGATGGCACGACGGACATCAATACAGGCGCTGCGCCCATCATTACGTCACTGACCAATGTCATTTCCGCGGATGCGATTATTGCTGGCAATGATGTGTACGCGACACCTCTGACGACCATGGCTGTAGAGCTGGCAACGGCAAAAGCTGACAGCACGTCAGCCCCTTACAGCGGCAACGGTGACGGTGAGCTGTCAGCGGCTGAGTTCACCTCGGCGTTGCAGATTGCTGCCGGGCAGGTTAAGTCAACTCTCGGCTTTGGCCTCAACAGCGATTTCGATATTTACACAGCTGTGCCTATGGTGACGTCTGACACAACAGACATCGCGTCACAAACCTCCGTGGTTCAGTATCGCCAGGCGATCGAGTCTCTGGCGGTGGTGATCAATGATCTGTCAACCAATGTGCTTGGGGGCACTTCAAGCTCAGATGATGTACTTGCTGCGCTGGTTGATGACCTGACTGACGGCACAATTGATGGTCAGTCCGAAGACGGTGATGTCGAAATCTTCACCGACGTTGAATCCAGTGAACTGCAGGACTCAGTGACCCAGGATGTTTCGAATATGACGGTGCCCGGAACCACCACCACGATTGCGGATATCGCTTCCTTAGTTGAGGAAGAAACAAGCTCCACGGGCGTTGATGATCCGGGCACTTTACCAACGGTGACACCAGGAACCGGGGTGGCCGTTTCAGATATCGACGGTGACGGCATTGCCGACGGCGCCGATAACTGCCCGACAATAGCAAACGCCGATCAGGCAGACAGTAACAGTGACGGTATTGGCGATGTCTGTTCAGGCATGGTCTGGAATGAAAGCAACTGGAATCAGAGTAACTGGCAGTAACCAGTAACGGATTATAAAGCGGAGATTATTATGAACTTTACCAAGATAGCAGCAGGAGCAGCGTTACTCTCAGCAGTGGTCGTTGCTCAGGCAGATACCGTAGACAGTGGTGCAATGACCACGTTTACAGCGGGCTCACCGGCGCTGGCAGAGGATGTTAACGGTAACTTTACTGCCATCACAACCGCGGTAGATGATAACGCTACCGATATCGGTACCAATGCAGCAGCGATCGCCGACAATGCCTCAGATATAGCAGATAACGCTGCTGGTGTTAGCACCAATGCATCAGGCATTGCTACAAATGCATCGGGTATCAGCACCAATACCGGAGGCATTGCTTCGAACGCTGCAGCAATTACCAACAATGCTACTGGCATTGCCGATAATACTGCTGCGATCAGCAGCAACAGCGCAGATATCAGTGCGAACAGTGGCCTGATTTCAGAAAACGCTGCAGCAGTCAGTGCTAACTCCACTGATATCAGCGTCAACAGTGGTCTGATTTCAGATAATGCTGCCGCAATTGCTATTAACAATACTGCTATTTCTAATCTTGATACTGTCGTTAATGGTAACGGTGACGGAATCGACACCAACGCTGCGGCTATCGCTGCTCTGCAGGCGACCGTGGCATCGCTGCAGAGTCAGATCGATGATCTGGAAACCGGCAGCGGTACCGGAACTGGACCGGCAGAAGTCACTGAAGCGGCGGATCTGGTTGGTCGTGAATACTGTGTGATTTCCAGCTTCAGTGGTGCGGATTCTGATCCTGGCAATGGCTTTGCGCGGATAAACCAGGGTACTGAGGTTTTGAATTTCAACATTACCAGCGCGACTCAGATGAGTGTTGTAACGGTAGTGAACAACGAATATGAGCTTGGTATGAACCTCGCTTATGACGCTGTGAATGATACGAATTACCTCACCAGTCAACTGGACACCAGCCTGACTGATACCACTGATATGACAGTAGACATTACCGGGCTATCGAATGGTGTGATGTCCACTAGCATTGGGATTAATTTTTACGTGAGTAAGTATGGCGATGTGATGATTGCCCGCGAGTATGATCCCTCGGAAGGTATCTGGAGCAGCGTCATAATCGCAGTTGAGTGCCGCTGAGCGCCGCGGTAACCAAAAGCGACGCATGGTTTTCCACTAACGCTGTGACGTCGTCTTGACTGGATAAAAGGGCCGCATCCCGTTAGAATGCGGCCCTTTTCTTTTTCCGTCGCTTTACAGCACGCCGGGTCCGGCTTGCGGGGCCGGCGGCTGATTTCATCTGGAGACATTCATGTCAGACATCAAAAAAGTCGTGCTGGCCTATTCCGGTGGTCTGGACACATCTGTGATCGCCAAGTGGCTGCAAACCGAATACAACTGTGAAGTTGTGACCTTTACCGCTGACCTGGGTCAGGGCGAAGAAGTGGAACCGGCCCGCGCCAAAGCAGAAGCCCTGGGCATCAAAGAAATCTTTATTGACGACCTGCGTGAAGAATTTGCCCGTGACTTCGTATTCCCGATGTTCCGCGCTAACACCATTTACGAAGGTGAATACCTGCTGGGTACATCCATTGCCCGTCCGCTGATCGCCAAGCGTCTGATCGAAATCGCCAATGAGACCGGTGCTGATGCCATCGCTCATGGTGCTACCGGTAAAGGTAACGATCAGGTGCGTTTCGAGCTGGGTGCTTACGCGCTGAAGCCAGGCGTGAAAGTGATTGCACCATGGCGTGAATGGGATCTGACTTCCCGTGAAACTCTGATGGCATACTGCGATAAGCACGACATCAAAGTTGAGAAGAAAGCCGGTAAGAAATCACCGTACTCCATGGATGCCAACCTGCTGCACATTTCTTACGAAGGTGACCTGCTGGAAAACCCATGGAACGAGCCGGAAGAAGACATGTGGCTGTGGTCTGTGTCTCCGGAGAATGCTCCTGACGAACCGACTTACATCACCATCAGCTTTGAAAACGGTGACCCGGTTGCCATCGACGGTGTGAAAAAATCACCGGCAACCATTATGGAAGAACTGAACAAAGTTGCGGGCGCTAATGGTATTGGCCGTGTGGACATCGTTGAAAACCGTTATGTTGGCATGAAAGCCCGTGGCTGTTACGAAACACCAGCTGGTACTGTTCTGCTGAAAGCACACCGTGCGATTGAGTCCATCACTCTGGACCGTGAAGCGGCGCACCTGAAAGACGAGCTGATGCCAAAATATGCCAGCCTGATCTACAACGGATACTGGTGGTCCCCAGAGCGTAAAGCGCTGCAGGCTGCTATCGACGAAACCCAGAAAGTGGTTGCCGGTGATGTGCGTCTGAAACTGTATAAAGGCAACGTTATCGTTGTTGGCCGTCAGTCCGAAGGTTCTCTGTTCGATGAAGCCATCGCCACCTTCGAAGACGATGCCGGTGCTTACGATCAGAAAGACGCTGCAGGCTTTATCAAGCTGAATGCTCTGCGTCTGCGTACTGCTGCCAAGAAAGGTCGTGACCTGCTGTAAGCGGTCAGACGTTGCACAGAAAAGAGCGCTGCGGCGCTCTTTTTTTTGGTCTTTTTCTGTCCCTGAGATGTCCCGAAAAGGGAGGCAGCAGTTGAGAATGTCAGGGGGAATGTCCGGGCCGTTTTACTGTCTCAGGTGGTAATAATATCGAAACGATATCGGATAACAGGCGGGGAGTGGGCATGAAAGAGCAGGCGGATACCAGTACGAATAGCAATACGAATCCCGATGATCAGGAGCGCGCACTGGGAAAAATACGCCGTCGCCTGATAAAGCTGTTCTCTCTGTGGTTGCTGATCCCGGTGATATCCGTATCGTCACAGGTCTCTCCGTCGTTGCCGGAAACCTCTCAGGCCTATCTGCTGACGGGATTCGTCAGCCTCGCCGTTTTTCTGATTTCCGCTGTTTTTATTTGGTTTTACCGGCACCTCTTTCACATGTTGTGGTCGGACACTGCCATTCGTATTCGTCTGATTGTTCTGATTCTGTCTGTGCCATTTCTCAGCGTGCCACTGGACATCAAGGTGTCCGGAATGAGCAATGTGCCGGTGTTTGTTTATCTGGTGTTCTGGAGTTCGCTGGGCTATTCCATTCTTTTCAGTGACAAAGCCACATCGCTGCTGAAAACCTACCTTCAGCGGCAGCCGGGAAACGCTGAAAAGGATCGTTCCGCTGATCGTGATCATCAGGGGAATGCTGGCCAATAACTAAGTAAAATCACGGAAGATCAATATAAAAAGCCGCTGAAATAGCCGCTGTAAAGCAATCGCTGTAGCCGCTGGTTAGTCTGGTTGCACAGACTTTTCCAAAACTGTCCAGCTAAAAAGATTGTTTTAAAAACGCCGATTTTTAAAAACCGGATCTCTCCTCAGAATATCCCTGTGTGCTCTGATGGAGGTGTTTTATGTCGATCCCGACGTCCTTTCTTTCGACCTGGCAATTCTGGGTGCTGGCGGTCTTTGTTGTATCCGTGCTGTATATCAATCTGCGCGGTAACCGGCGGTTATCGTTTGTTGCACAGTTAAAAGATCATTCCACCGTAATGGCGCCGGTGAATGCCTTTCTGGCATTATTTTCAAAGATCAAAACCGAACCTTACCCGGATCGCAGTCATTTTCCTGAGCTGCAGGAAATCCGTGAGCACTGGCAGCAGATCCGCGATGAAGCCGAAGCACTGCAATCCGGTGGCCTGATTCAGGCGGCGGGTAACAACGATGACCTTGGTTTCAATTCATTTTTCAAACGCGGCTGGACCCGCTTTTACCTGAGCTGGTATGGCGTGACACCGCCGTCTGCAGAGCAATATGCGCCGTTTACCTGCAATCTGATTAAACGCTACCCGAATATCCGCGCAGCCATGTTCACCCGCTTGCCAGCCGGCGGGGAACTGCGCCAGCACCGTGACCCTTACGGTGGCTCACTGCGTTATCACCTCGGCCTGTCGACACCGAACAGCGACGATTGTCATATTCTGGTGGACGGTATTCCGTACGCCTGGCGTGATGGCGAAGACGTCATCTTTGATGAAACCTACCTGCATGAAGTGCATAACAATACGGATCAGGACCGTCTGATCTTTTTCTGTGACATAGAGAAACCCATGCGCTTTGCCTTCGCCACCTGGTTTAACCGTTTCTTCAGTGCGCTGGTGCTGAAAGCGTCGGCGTCTCCCAATCAGCCATCGGATAAAACCGGTTTACTGAACCGTATTTACCAGCTGATTTATTACCGCGTTACTTCGGTTTTTAAGCGCCTGAAGCGATATAACCGGAATCTCTATAAAGTGGTTAAGTACGCGTTGATTATGTTGGTGATGGCCGGCTTCTTTTATTCCTGGCGGGTTGCTTCCTGAGGGGTGTTTGAGGAGTGTCTGAGGCTTTCCTGATGGAGTGCCTTCTGAGCGCATCTGCTGATTTAAAAACACGCTGCGGCGCAATGTTGCCCTACTGTTTTAAACAGATCCTTTTATAAAAGGCTTTTCATGCCACAAAGCCTTATGCCTCCTGGGGGAACTTACCGAGCGTCGGACCGCCCCCAGGCTGGCAGGGCGCCCCCCAGCTTTTCGCTTTCTGGAGCGTCATCCTCATTCTCTCGATTTTTACTGGCCACGCGCCCGTGCGACTTCCCTGTCGCTGTCCGCTCGCCGGGGTGATTCCAGGCATCCATGCCTTTCACCCTTCGGGCCAGCCTGCGGCTGTTCAATTTTGATCCCGTCAAAATTGTCCATGCCCGGCGGACCAGAAAAATCGTCGTTCATTTCGGCGCTCCAGAGGCGAATTTCAGGCCTCCGCCATGCCACTTTCCAAAGAAACTCATTTGCTGAAATTTGTGCAGAGACATGGAATTCATATTTATTGTGAATCCAGAAGAGAAGACAGGCAACGAGGTTGCCACATACAGCCTCTATAAGTTCATCAAAGAAGACGTGAAGCCGGCTCTGTTTTTTACTGCAGTGATCAGTCAGGTTAGTATGGAGAGGTTTTTATGCCTGATGATCCTTTGTGTTGTCCTGATGGAGGTTGAATGATGTTACGCCGTTTATGTGCCTGTGCTGCACTGAGTATTAGTCTGCTGTTGGCTGGTTGTACCGGGATGCCGGAGAAAGTGGAGCCTGTGCAGGGCTTTGAGCTGAACCGCTATCTGGGCACCTGGTATGAAATCGCCCGCCTGGATCATTCTTTTGAGAGCGGCTTAACCGATGTTACGGCGACGTATACCCTGCGCGATGACGGCGGGGTAAAGGTGATTAACCGTGGCTATAACCCGGAAACCGGCGAATGGAAGGAAGCAGAGGGCAAAGCGTATTTTGTTGAGGAGCCGGACATGGGGTATCTCAAAGTGTCTTTCTTTGGCCCTTTTTATGGTGCTTATGTCATCGCGGATCTGGATAAGGATGGCTACCAGTATTCTTTGGTGAGTGGGCCGGATACTTCCTACCTGTGGATTCTGTCGCGCAAACCTTATCTGGAAGTGTCGACAACTCAGTATCTGGAAGAAAAAGCGCAGTTTCTTGGTTTCGACAGTGAGTCGCTGATCTGGGTGGATCAGCAGCAGAATATGCCGAAGCCGGTAGTGGAAGAGCTTAAGCCGGTAACGGAATCCTCGGGCTCCGCTCAGATCCAATGAGCGGAGATTCTGTGAGGTCACATTTGATGAGCAGTCAATCTTGAATAATGTCAGTGGTCGTCAGTGTCCGTTATGTGGCGCTGACAACGGCTGCGCGGTCAGCGCCGGCAAAGACCCGGCATCCTGCTGGTGTTTTGCTGCCGATGTGGTTATTCCGGCTTCTGCGCGCACTGCTGTCGCTGCAGACCGGCAACCCGGCCAGGAAGATGCGTCCTGTATCTGCCAGCATTGTGCCCGCCGTTATAAGCTCCGGGACGCGGAGCATTCTGAGCAGCATTCCGACCTGGAACCTGAACAGGAGCCCGAACAACATCCCGAGCAGAAAGGGTAGTGCAGCCCATGATGGAATATCTGCCGGATATCAGTCCCGTTGCCTTTGCCATTCTGCTGCTGTGCAGCTTGCTCGGCTCTTTATTGTCGGCCAGCGCAGGCATTGGTGGTGGCAGTTTTTTAATTGCTGTGATGGCCTCTCTGGTGCCGCCAGCAGCGCTGATTCCTCTGCACGGGCTGGTACAGCTCGGCTCCAATGCGTCCAGAGCTTATCTGACCCGGGAGCACACACAGTGGCGTAAGATCGCTTTCTTTGCGCTGGGGGCTTTGCTGGCCGCCACGCTGGCGGGGTTGCTGCTGGGGATGCTGGACCCACATTATATTCCACCGCTGGTCGGCGTATTTATTCTTTGGCTGAGCTGGGGAAAAATGCCGGATATTGGCCTTGGCAGTCATCCTGTGGGGTTATTCTTCGGCGGATTACTGACCACGCTGGGTACCATGCTGGTGGGGGCGACCGGCCCGTTAGTTGCCGCCTGGCTTGGGCGTTCCGGTATCGGCCGCTGGCAATACACCGCTAATTTCTCTGCCAGCATGACCATTCAGCATACCGTTAAAGTGCTGGCTTTTGGCCTTGCGGGCTTTGTATATCGTGACTGGTTAGTGTTACTGGTACTGATGATCTTGTGTGGCTATATCGGCACCCGGGTCGGGCTGCGGCTGTTGGGTAAAATCCCTGAACACAAATTCCGCATTGCTTTTAAGTGGGTGCTGACGCTGTTGGCATTGCGCCTGATCTGGCAGTGGCTGATAACGACTTCATGGTTCGCCTGACGTCGTACACACAGGTATATTATTTCACCTGTTTTCTATTACCACAGCTCACCGAATTGCTCGCGGTGGCACAGGTACAGACGCAGATCAAATTCCAGCTGATGGTAATCCGGCTCCATATAACAGCAGAGTTTATAAAAGGCTTTGTTGTGGTCTTTCTCACGCAGGTGCGCCAGTTCATGCACCAGAATCATTTTTAATAACGGCTCTGGCACTTTGCGGAACAGGGATGAAATACGTATTTCATTTTTGCTTTTCAGTTTATTGCCCTGCACCCGGGAAGCATAAGTATGCAAACCCAGTGCATTATTGATGATGTGAATTTTGTCGTCGTAAATGACTTTGCTGATGGGAGAAGACGAGCGCATGTGTTCGTTTTTCAGCGCCTGGGCGTAATTATACAGTGCCTTTTCTGAAGGCAGACTGTGCGCCAGCGGATACTTTTTCAGTAACAGTGCCTCAGTTTTACCCTGATCCAGCAGAGCTTTGGCCTGTAGCTGTAACTGCGGGCTGTAGCTGCCAAGATATTTCAAAACCGGTGACTTACCTGCTGGTGGGTTACCCGCCGGAAACTGAACAGCGGCAGGTCTATCAGCAGGTGCGCTGCTACCTGAACGGTCAGCTGCCTTGCTGGTTGTCGTTGCGGGTACTGTTTTATAAGTTTTTGTAGCAGTCCTGCTGCTGTTCTTTCTTCTCATCGTCACACTGCAATCCGCGGCTGAAATTTTTTGGTTGCCGGCGTCATTTTCACCCTTCGGGGTGAAGAATGCACGCCGTGGCTTTGGTTTACTGGCCCGGTAGCCAAACAAACGGATTTTTATTATGTCTTTTAAACAAAATACCCTCTCCGCAGCCATGATGGTTGGCGGTTTCTCTCTTCTGTTGACCGCCTGTGGTGGTGGTTCTTCCTCCAGCAGCAATGATGACCCGAATCTGCCGGACGAGCCGACCGCTCTGGATGTCTATACCGATACCAGCTGGAGTGCCGGTGTTGATGAGCTGGTGGGGCTGACCTACCCTCAAGGTGCTGATAATGGCCCGCTGATCGCACTCAAGCGTACTGACAATGGTGATGACAGCTTCAGTCACACGTTAATGCTGGCCGATGCTGACAGCAAAGAATTTACCGATACCGGTATCAGCCTGGAGCGTAGCTACTACCGTGATGTGCTGGCTGTGCCGGTCAGCGTTACCGTAAACGGTGAAGAAATCGACACCGTTGTGGTAGCAACCTGTGGTTACGATGAGCCGGGTATTCCTGATGGGGCTGAGCCTTCAGGTTTTGGCCCGTCAATGAGTGCAGCAGCAGAAGCGCTGTTCTTCGCGACCCTCGAATTCTATGTGCCAGGCACTGACATCGCAGGGAGTGTGAATATCACTGATGATGTTTCATTGTTCAGCTGTGCTTCGCTCGGTGGTCTGACGATTACCGATACCGCCGATAAGGGCTTAACTGTATATGAAGTGGATTTCCTGGTATCCGGTTTCGGCAATGGCGGCAACGGCTATGTCTTTGGTGCCGGATTCGATTTTGATTATGCTGCCGGCGAAATTACAGCTGCGGGTGCATCCATACTGGATACTCTGCAGACCACAGGGGCTTTAGAACGGAATGGCGATGGTGATCCGCTGATTGCGGTTAATATGGAAGGTGACACCGCTTTGATTGATAGTGAAGCCAATGATTTCGTTCTTGAAACAGCCGGTAACGTCTTTACCTCTGATACCGATAACGGCGCCGATATTCTTGACCTTGCCCGCGGCGGTAATGACTTATTTGCCGTATCTGCTGATGCAGGCCTGGCAGGCGGTGATTTCAGCGGCGAAGAATTTGTACTGGTAAGCGGTGGTGATTTCGAGCGTTGCGTTGATGCACTGGCTGTGAACGGTACAACCCTGTGGTGTCACGATTCAGCCGATGAGGGTAAATTGATTGAATTTACCGCGCCGGAAGTACCACAGACCCAAATTGTAGCTGCTGCAGAGCGTGCAGTGTCTGACCATTCATGGACTCAGATAAAAGCCGAACTGGAAGGTGCTGGAGCCGAAGTTGAAGTAAAATAAGCAAAAGGATTTGCCAGGCTGATTTCAGCCTTGGTCTCCATACCTGCCCGGCATTTGCCGGGCTTTTTTGTTTTTGAATCCAATTTTTTGTTTTTTGATTTCATTCTTATGACGGTAGAGGTGCTTTGGTTGCAGAATTAATATCCCTTTAAAATATCCTGTTAATAAGGGTGCTGCTGAGTGCGGGAGAAAACAGACAAACAGGTCAGAAAAATATTTGACCCACTTATCCGTATTTTCACCCTTCGGGGTGAAGAATGAAAAAAAGCCGTTCCATACACTGGACTCACTTATTGCTATGGAGGCTTTATGAAAACTCAATCCTATCTCGCTGTATTTGCAACCTGTCTGGCCCTGACCGCTTGCGGTGGTGGTTCTTCCGGTGGCTCATCTGATAACGACCAGCCGGATAACACCGGTGGTGACAATACTGGCGGCGACAATACCAGTGGATCATCAACCGGCACTCTGTCTGACGGCACCTGGAGTGCCGGTCAGGATGCGATTATTGGTTTAGGTTTCGCTGGCAGTCAGTCTGCACCGGAAATCAGTGTTCTGAAAGGAACGTTGCAGGGGCCTGAGACCGGCGATCTGTACACGATGTTGTCCGCAACTTATCCAACAACGGATCTCGCGGCGTATCACACCATTGATATGCAAAATGACATTCTGGATTTTGAGGACATGGAAACCTTCAGCCTGAATGGCCTTACCTACACCGTTATGTGTAAAGAGGGCTACAGCACCGTTCCTTACGATCGTCCGACGCTGCTGCGTATTTTTACCAATGAAGATCCGACTGCATTCGTGGACATTGATGTGGCCGGAACCAATGGCCCAATTAATTATGAAATGCGTGGCTGTAACTCCATCGCCGTGCGTAATGCCGGTGGTGACACTGACAGCACCAGCATTCTGGTGTATATGGCAGGTTACAGTATGGAGATTTCCGGTAGCTCAACATTAATGAGTGGTGATCGTATTGTTGAAGTTGAGCTGACCGTGGACGGCAACGCAGACGTTGATGCTGCCGGTGCGGTAACTGCAAGCGTGAATAATATTCAGGAATATTTTGCCGATAATCTGAGTACCGTAGCGGTAACCGAAGAGGGCGATGTGTACTTTTCCCGTGTGCGAGGCTCCAACAATCAAAACTGTCTTATGCACGTGAACCCGGAAAGCGGGGCAGGGATTGCGGTTGTTGAATGTACCGAGGATGATGCATTCGCTGTTGATATTGGTCCTATGAGAATCCTCGATATGGTAGCCGTGGACGGCGCAACAGCGACGGACTTTGACAAAATCTACATGGTTTCCAATTTTGACTATCCGGGCATCGTCGTCAGCGAATACCGTACCGATCTGCAACAAGGCCTGGGTATGGAGCTTTCTGCTAACGCTGATACCGATACCTGCAGCGATGTTCTGACCGTAGGTACCACTGATGATGGCGTGACCCTCTGGTGTTACGACTCAACAGATTCCGGTAAGATTCTGGCAGTTGGTGCGCCATAAGTCCCTGAAGGGAAGTGAATAACGTGCTGCTCAGCAGCAATCAAAGGATGATAGTGAATGCTGAAAAAACTCTACCGGAAATACCTTTCATCATTTGCTGATCATCCTCTGGCAACGGATATTCAGTGGGAACGTCATAACCTGTTTATGACCGAAGTCGGCTCACGCATGATCAGTGCGGTTATTGGTGCGGCTCTTGTGGGAGCGATGTTTTATAAATCCGCGCCAATGTCGTCAATACTGATCTGGTTTGGCGGCATTTGCTTTGTCGGCATCAATTCCTGGTTGCTTATCCGTTACCACAAACAGCATCCGGAACCTGAACATTCCACCCGCAATCTGGCCTATGTGCGCCGCTGGCACTGGCTGAATCTTTACCAGGCGGCGATCTGGGGGTTGCTGTGGGCATTAACGCCTTTTCTGTTTTTTCCTGATGCGTCGAATATTCAGGTGCTGTCGGTACTGATGATCGTGGTGGTTTTATCCTCGACACCATCGGTCACCATGGGCTGTTATCCGGATATTTATATAACGTTTCTGACCCCGGTTTTTTTCAGCTTCGGTTTTCACCTGTTCAACATTGATTTTGGTGAAGAGTGGCTGCCGGCAGTTACACCGCCGTTTACCTGGGTCTCACTGGTGGTGTTCAGCATTATGATCCACCGCACACATATGGAATCGATTGTTCTGCGCCTGGAGCATCGCCGGAATGAGCTTATGGAACAGGATAAAAACAACGCCAAGACCCGTTTTATTGCGGTAGCCAGCCACGATCTACGCCAGCCGGTGCAGGCTGCGCGACTGTATGCAGAAGCCATGGCTAACAATCCTGCTGTGGTAACGAAAGATATTATCGGCAAACTGAATGCCAGTCTGTTATCAGCCAGTCAGCTGCTTGATCGTCTGCTGGATATTTCCCGTATTGATGCCGGTGTGGTGAACGTAAACCGTGATACCGTTTTTCTGCCGACTTTTGTTGAACAGCTGGTGGCAACCCATTCCGTGATGGCGAAACAAAAGGGGCTGGAACTGGTTTCTGAGGTTGAAGCGGTTTCCGTTTATTGTGATGCGGCCATCGTTATGGAAATTATTGATAACGTGTTGACCAATGCCATCCGTTACACCGCGCAGGGGCGGGTTGTGATCAGTGGTCAGCGCGAGAAAGGCAAAATCCGTCTGCGGGTATCGGATACCGGAATTGGTATGACGCCGGTTCAGGTGCGTGATGCCTTTGAAGAGTTTGTTCAGGTGGCGGATTGTCCGGATGACACCGGGCAAGGCATGGGGCTTGGCTTACCCATCGTTAAGCGCTTGTGCAATCTGCACAATATTGAGTTCCGGCTCGACTCTGATAAGGGCCGGGGCACCTGTTTTTCGCTGTGGCTGGATGAGACTGCTACCCTGGAAGATCTGCCGACACCGCCTTCACGGATAAAAGATCTGCAGCAATTGAAAGTGCTGCTGGTGGATGATGAAGAATCCGTACGTGATGCTTTGTCAGTGCTGTTAGTCGGAGAGCAGCATGATGTCTGGGCGGCGGAAAGCATTCCCGAAGCGATGACCATGCTCACAGACGAAGGGCTGGTACCGGACCTTTTAATCACTGATGACCGTCTGCCCGGAGGTTTTGGTGCGAAAGATGTGATCCGCACCGTTCGTGGTGAATGTGGCGCAGACCTGCCGGCTATGATTATTACCGGCAATACCGATCCTAAACGTATTCAGGAGCTGAAAGCGCTGGAGGCACCGGTGCTGTTTAAGCCGGTATCCGGCGCCAATATTCTCGGCGCGCTCGAAGCTTTGCGCAAACAGGGATAGTGCTTAACGAAATGGGCGGGACATTATTCGCTGAGAAGATTCAGCTCTTCGGCTTTATTCAGGCACTCGATGCGGCTGTTAACGTCCAGCGTGGTATACATCAGGCGGATATGGGTTTTGATGGTGTTGGTACTGAGGAACAGGGTATCGGCCATATCGCTGTTGCTCATGCCGGATTTCATCAGCGACAGAATTACCAGCTGCTTGCGTGACAGCAGGGGGGTAACCGCTGCACCGTCTTCACCGGCCAGGGTTTCTGCCGCTGGCGGGTAGTAATGCCCCTGACTGACCTGAGCAATGGCATCGCAGATGGTGGCGGAGTCTTCCGATTTGCACAGGTAGCCTTTGGCACCGGCACGCAACACCGCCTGAATATTCTGTGTACTCAGGTTGCCGGAACATACCAGTACCGGAATGTCTTTGCCGTGCTGGGCAAAAATATCCAGCATGCGAATACCCGACAGCTCGGGCATATCCAGATCCAGCACAATCAACTGCGGTGTTTCGTCTTTTAATGCTTTCAGAGCATCCGCACCGGAGTGAAAAATACGCGTTTCCGCTCCCTGGCAATTCAGGCCGATGATGGTGCTCATCGCTTCCGCGAACATCTTGTGGTCGTCGATGAGATAAATCAGCATAACTTCCTCATATAAGCTGGGCGTGATGCTAATGACTCCTGACGATGAGGTCAATTATTGTTCATCCTTGTAGGCGAATGTCACAACTGCGGGATGCAGTGTCAGAATTGATTGTCCCACTCACGGCATAAATCCAGCCACGCGTCAATGCCAGCACCGCGATATTTCTGTTTATGCACAATCAGGTAGAGCTGGCGGCTGAAATCCCGCTGCGGGGTATGCAGGCGCACCAGGCTGCCGCGTTTGAAGGCGTCGGCCAGAGTGATCAGCGACAGACAGCCAACGCCCAGTCTGGCTTCAACCGCCCGTTTAATGGCCTCTGTATGCTGTAATTCAAGTTTGATATTCAGCTCTGGCAAGAGGCCGTGCATGGCGCGGTCAAAGGCCTGACGGGTGCCTGAGCCTGCTTCGCGCAATATCCAGCTGGCCGCGGTCAGTTGCTCATCGGAGATGGGTTTTTGCTTTGCGGCAAGGGCGGCCAGCGGATCGTTCGGGTGGCAGAACACCGCCAGTTCATCGTCCCGCCAGGGGATGATATCCAGATCCGGATGATTGAGTTCGCCTTCAATCAGGCCCACATCCAGCTCATAGTTAACCACGCGTTCGACGATCTGGCGGGTGTTGGCTACGTCGAGATTAATGTGGGTGTCCGGGTTGCGGGCCATATATTCGGCCACCATGCCAACCGCCAGATAGTTGCCGATGGACAGAGTAGCACCAACGTTCAGGGAGCCGGCTTCCGCATGCTGCATCAGACTCTGTTCAAAGGCTTTCGCCTGAGCCAGCAGCGCTTCGGCTTTAGGACGCAGCAGACGACCCTGTTCATTCAGCTGCAGACGCTTACCTATGCGGTCGAACAACTGCAGACCAAACTGGGATTCCAGGTCCTTCAGCGCCGAACTGGCTGCACTCTGGGACATCGCCAGCTCATCCGCCGCCCGGGTCAGATTCTGGCTGTGAGCGATGGTGGTAAAGACTTCCAGCTGTCGCAGTGAGTAGCGCATGAGGATTCCCGGATTCTGAGTTCTTTTCGGTTAAATCGAATATTGAAATCAGAATAATCTGATTTATCGATATTGTCAGCAGGCGTAAGCTGGAACCCATAGATTGAAGATCCACTGCAACTTAAGTGAGAGTGAACAATGAGTAACCTGATTCATGAAACGGTGACCAGCGTACATCACTGGAATGACACCTTATTCAGCTTTACCACCACCCGTAATCAGGGGCTGCGCTTTAAAAATGGCCACTTCACCATGATCGGCATTGAAGTGGACAACAAACCTCTGTTGCGCGCCTACAGTATTGCCAGCGCCAACTATGAAGAAGAGATGGAGTTTTTCTCCATCAAAGTACCGGATGGTCCACTGACTTCCCGGCTGCAGAATCTGAAAGTTGGCGACAAACTGCTGGTCGGCACCAAGCCGGTTGGCACACTGATTACCGACAGCCTGCTGCCAGGTAAAAACCTCTATCTGCTCAGCACAGGTACTGGTCTGGCGCCGTTTATGAGCATCATTAAAGATCTCGATGTGTACGAGCAGTTCGACAAAGTCATCCTGACCCACGGCGTGCGTTACGTATCTGAACTGGCGTATCAGGATCGTATTCAGAATGAGCTGCCAAATAACGAATATTTTGGCGATATCGTACGCGAGAAACTGATTTATTATCCGACCGTAACCCGTGAAGAGTTTCATACTCAGGGTCGTCTGACCGATGCCATTACTACAGGTAAGCTGACTAAAGACATTGGCCTGGCGGATCTGAATCCGGAAACTGACCGCTTTATGCTGTGTGGCAGCCCGGCGATGCTGAAAGATCTGACCGATATTCTGGATAACATGGGCTTTAAAGAAGCGCGTGCCGGAGAGCCTGGTCATTACGTAGTCGAGCGTGCCTTTGTTGAGAAATAGCGAGCTTTCGTCGGGAAATAGCGCGCATAAGCTGGTCATGATTGCTGGCTGACAGAATTTGCTTTTCCTTCCGAGTAGTAGTTTAAGCGGGCTTTGCCCGCTTTTTTTATGCCTTTTTCTTAGTATTCTTGCACATATTAATTGGCCGGTTTTGCCGCTTTTTAGTGAAGAATATTCCTGATATTCGCGCGAGATCCTGAGCGGATATATCAGGCTGTTTGGATATTCCGCTGTCGTTTTTGAACATCTGACAGAGCCTGCTGAAGATTATGGTAGAGGTGCACGATAAAAATAAAACAGCACTGGAGTTCGATATGTCTGATCTGAGTAATCGCAGCGTAGTCTATAAAGGCGCCGGTAAAGTGGCGGTTGAGTCCATCGCTTTTCCCGAGTTATCACTGGGTAAACGTAAATGCGAACACGGCGTCATTCTGAAAGTACTGACGACCAATATCTGTGGCAGTGACCAGCATATGGTGCGTGGGCGAACTACGGCGCAGGAAGGTCTGGTGCTGGGCCATAAAATTACCGGCATTATTCTGGAAAAAGGCCGTGACGTTGAATTCGTCGATGTCGGCGATATTGTTTCTGTTCCTTTTAACATCGCCTGCGGTCGTTGCCGTAACTGTAAATCCGGTTTGACCGGTATCTGTCTTAACGTCAATCCGGCGCGTCCGGGAGCTGCATACGGCTATGTCGATATGGGTGGCTGGGTCGGCGGTCAGGCCGAATATGTGATGGTGCCATACGCGGATTTTAATCTGCTGAAATTCCCCGATCCGGATCAGGCACCTCAGGGGTACGCGGATTTTGATGGCGGTGCAGCGAAGAAATTCGTGATTGATCCACACGGATCATTCCGTGCATAAGCTTTGTTTTTGTGGATAGACGCTATTGCTGATGCAATGTCGGCACAGGTCATTCATCAAAAGTTAATGAATCAATGCCACGCTTGTCGTGGCTTTTTTTTACATTTCCTGTTTGCTTCGGCTGTGCTCTTTTTTCTCCTTTTTCGCGCAGGATTTTTCTCTTATGGTTTTTACAGCGACAGACCGGAGCGTTAGGATAAACAAAATCTGCATGAAATTGACGGGGAAAGTATGAATATCCGTGAAGCCAGAACAGAAGACTGGCCCGCTATCTGGCCGATTTTTCATGAGGTGGTTAATGCTGGTGATACCTATGCTTATGATCCGCACACCAGTAAAGAACAGGGTGAAAAAATCTGGCTGCAAACGCCACGTCAGACAAGGGTGGTGGAATCCGGTGGAAAGATTCTGGCAACCTATTATTTAAAAACCAATCAGGCCGGGCCCGGCAGTCATGTCTGTAACTGCGGCTATATGGTGGCATCCTCTGCCCGCGGACAGGGGCTGGCGGCACGGATGTGTGAGCATTCGCTACAGCAGGCACGGGCACTGGGTTATCAGGCCATGCAGTTTAATTTTGTTGCTTCTTCCAATAGCGCGGCAGTGCACCTGTGGAGCAAACTCGGCTTTGCGACTGTTGGCCGTCTTCCCGGTGCGTTCAGGCATCCATCGCTGGGTTATGTGGATGCGCTGGTGATGTATCAGGTGCTGTAAATACACCGCTGCCGATCTGTCGTCGTTTACGCTTATTCAAACGCTGCCAGCCATTTTTTAAAAATAGCATCCAGTGTGTCGCGTTCCTGCTGATTCAGCACGGCAATTAATTCTTTTTCCAGATCCACATGCTGGGTCATGGCTTCGCTGATCAGACTGAAACCGTCATCGGTGAGTTTGACCAGCAGGCTGCGTCTGTCCTCCGGGTCAGGCAGGCGCTCAATCAGTTTCCGTTCTTCCAGTTTATTCAGACGGTTGGTCATGGCACCAGAGGTCAGCATGGCTGAGCGGAACAGGGCGGTGGGCGTCAGGCAGTAAGGCTTGCCGCTGCGCAGCAGTGTGGCCAGTACATCAAACTCGCCCCAGGCCAGCCCGAACTCTTTGTGTTTCCCTTCAATCTGATTGCGCAGATGGGTGTAAAGACGTTTGGTACGGCCAATAAGGGCGATTGGCTGCGACTCCAGATCTGGCCGTTCTTCCTGCCATTGGCCGACAATAAAGTCGATATGATCCGATTTGTGTTCTGACATCCTGGTTTCCTATTGGTCTGGTTGTCTGGTTTGGGTCTGGTTTGTTGTCGGCTTTTTCTAAGCCCCGCTGTCTGGCACCACTGTTAAGCCTGTTCAGGTTTTTATTCGATTTATCAGTAATATCCATATAGTGTCACTATGTAGTGTCATTATGTTTTGTAGCTGTCGCTTTGAATCTTCCGCTGAAAGCCTGTTGCGCAGAGCCTCCTGCAGGCAAAGTAATTCCGTTTCTCTATCGCCCTGATGAATATCTTCATATAAAGATACTTGATGTTAAAGCATTTCCCCGTTAGGGTGTAGAACTATCTTAACATGAAGATAAATTATGAATTCTGCATCTCCTTCCGCCGGCGTCTGGTTGCTGGCTGCTCTGGCTCCGGCATTATGGGGAACCACCTATTTTGTGACCCAATACTGGCTGCCAGGGGCTGATCCTCTGTGGCTGGCTACCCTGCGTATTGTGGTTCCTGGTGTGCTGATGCTGCCGTTTGTGCCGCTGCTGGTATGGCGAGAGCGCTGGTGGCAGATTCTGGTTCTCAGCGCACTCAATATCGGTGTCTTCACGGTATTGCTGTTTGCCGGTATCCAGCGTCTGCCGGGCGGTATGGCGGCAACGCTGACTGCCAGTATGCCGCTGCAACTGTTGATTATCCGTGCCTTGATGGGCAGGTTTCCAACGCCATTGCAGGTGTTGGCTGCCGTTGGGGGGATTGCTGGTGTGGCATTGCTGGTGTGGCAGTCGCCAACCCATGTCGACTGGACCGGCGTTCTCTGTTCGCTGTCTGCGGCGACCATTATGTCGATTGGTGTGCTGCTGGTGCCTGTGCTGGGCAAGGGGATTCAGCCTCTGGTGCTGACCAGTGCGCAGCTGAGTTCAGCCGGTATCATTCTGTTGATCGTCGCTCTGCTGTCTGGGCAGCCGTTTCCGGAGATGGATACCGGCGCCATTCTGGCTATGGGCTGGCTTGGCCCGGTGACCATGGGCGGAGGCTATTTTCTGTGGTTCAGTGCCGTCTCACGTTTACCCGTGGATAAGGTTGCCTTCCTCGGTCTGATTAATCCGGTGGTTGCAGTCACGGGTGGTGTGATTGTCATGGGCGAGATTATGTCACTTGCTAAGGTGTTAGCCATCGTACTGGTGCTGGCCTGTGTGCTGTTGTCGCAGCATCCGGCAGCACGGCGCGGATAATTCATCTCTCAGAATAAAACTGGCACTGAAGCTGCAATCTGTCTTCTCAAAGAGTGAAAATGCCGGAATTCCGGCGTTTATCGGATTTTTGAGCGACGGGAGAATGACGATGCCAGGACAAGGTACTCCGGAAGATGTAATGCGCAGCCTGAACTTTGCGCAGGATGTGAGTAAAGAAATCAAACAGGCGAATTACCAGATGGACCGGGTAGAGCTGAAGCGCCTGTTAGCCGAGCTGACGGCTGCCATTGCTTCCAGCAAAATGGAACTCAGTCTGCTGCAGGGCGTGTGTGATGCCCGAGATAAAGAGCTCATCCGCCTTAACGAAGCCCTGGTTTATAAAGGCAATCTGCGTCGTCGCGGCGATGGCTATTACAAATCCATTGACGGTCGTCCGTATGGTCAGCCATACTGCTCCTATTGCTGGGAGGGAAATCAGAAACTGATCCACCTGCACAACCGTATCCTCAGCAAGGATGTCCGTGTCTGCCCGCACTGTAAAAATGAATATCAGGCTATCCGTACGCCATTCCTCGAAGCTGAAGGATATACCGCCTGACGCTGTGCAGAGGGGCATAATCCAACCTGCGTCGCAGCGATGTAATTTAAACGCTATATTATATGCCTTAGTGGAATAATCATTGGGGTAGTTATGTTGCGACTGGGTTCGGTTATGGTGTTTTCTCTGGCCTGTGGTGCTGTCTGGGCTGAAGAGTTGCAGGACAATGCTGGGTCAGCAGTGCCAGCCAGCAGCGCCGGAAATACGGCAACTGCGGATAGCAATACAAGTACGGCAGACGGTAAAGCAGACTCTGATATCACCTCTGACAGTGAAAGCAGTGCTCTGGACAGTCTTGAAACGCTGCTGCCGGAAAGCGGTGAAGCCAAACGCCAGAAGCTTGAAGTCGAAACCATCTCAGAAGATGAAATAAAACCAGCCCTGCGGAAATTACCCCAGCTGGTGGAAAAAATTCAGGTCGAAGAAGCCGCCGCCAACAGTCCTTTCCTGTTGTTACCACACCGCCCGAATTACATCCTGCCATTTACTTACTATTCCAATCCTAGCAATTACGAGCGTGACCGTATTCTGCAGCACTATTCCGGCGACGATGATGCAACGCTGGAAGATGGCAACGACCATATCGAAGCGGTTTTTCAGATCAGCATTAAAGTTCAGCTGGCCAGCGGCATCATCGGCAAACTCAGTACTCTGAGTGTCGGTTACACCAACCGTTCGTTCTGGCAGGCTTATAACAGTGATATTTCCCGTCCGTTCCGTGAGACCAATCATGAACCGGAACTGATGCTCAACTGGCAGACCAAAAACAACTGGATTGATGCATTTGGTGTGTCGTTGAATCACCAGTCGAATGGCCAGACCAGCTCTATGTCGCGCAGCTGGAACCGGATTATTTTCAGTGCCTTAAGTGTCACCGATTACGCGGTTATCTCCGGTAAATTGTGGTGGCGCATTCCGGAAGAAAGCGATTCCGACCCCTGGGATCCGGAAGACAATGACAACCCGGATATCGACGACTATATGGGGCCGGGAGAGCTGACGTTACGTTTTATGCCGGGTAATCAGACCATTGATGTTACGGTACGCAACAACTTTAACCCGGATGAAAACCGCGGTGCACTGCAGCTTGAATGGACCTTCCCGATGACTAAAAAAATCAAAGGCTATGGTTTCTTTTTTGACGGCTATGGCGACAGCCTGATTGACTACAACCATTACCAACAACGTATCGGCCTGGGAATTAAACTCAGCGACTGGTTCTGATCAGGGTATGATGCGCAATTTAAAATGGGCGATGTTGTGGAGTCTGTATGTTAACCCTCGGCCTGATCATTAATCCTCTGGCGGGCATCGGTGGGGCTGTCGGTCTGAAAGGCAGTGATGGCGTCGTGGCGGAAGCCTTGGCCCGTGGTGCGGAAAAGAAAGCCGGGCAGCGTACTCAGCAGGCACTTGAGCAACTGTTACCGTTTTCCGACCGATGTCACTTTCTTACCTGCCCGGGAGAAATGGGGGCCGACCTGTTAACCCGTCTTGGCTTTTCTTTTGATCTGGTCAGTGCCGATATTCCGTTAAGCGATACCAGTGCAGAGCATACCCGCCTGGCTGCTGAAGCAATGGCCGCTGCTGCTGTCGATTTGTTGTTGTTCGCCGGTGGCGACGGTACTGCCCGTGATATCTGTGCCATCGTGGGGGATGATATTCCGGTATTGGGTATTCCTGCCGGCGTTAAAATTCATTCTGCGGTTTACGGCATTACGCCGGCAGCCAGTGGTGAGGTCGTGCGTGCTCTGCTGGAAGGCAAACTGATCGATATTAAAGAAGCGGAAGTGCGTGATCTTGATGAAGAGGCTTTCCGTCATGATCAGGTCCGTGCACGGCATTATGGTGAAATGCGGGTGCCACAACTGGGCCATTTTGTTCAGTCGGTAAAAATGGGCGGCATTGAATCTGAAGAACTGGTACTGGCCGATATTGCAGCCCATGTGACGGCTGAAATGGAAGACGACGTGCTGTACCTGATCGGCTCCGGAAAAACGACTCAGGCGATTATGGATGACCTCGGGCTGGATAATACCCTGCTCGGTGTTGATGCGGTTTTTAATCGCGAACTAATCGCTGCGGATGTTACCGCAGCGGACATTCTGACCTTGCTGGATGATCATTCTGAAGCAGTCGCTATTCTGAGTATTATGGGCGGGCAGGGGCATATTATTGGACGCGGAAACCAACAGTTTTCACCGCACATTCTGCGGTGTCTGAGTAAAAAGAATGTCTGGCTGGTATCCACCAAAAGCAAATTGACTGCACTGCAGGGACGGCCACTGATCATAGATAGCGGTGACCCGCAGCTGGATAAAGAGTGGGCCGGTACCATGCAGGTGGTTACCGGCTACCATGATCAGGTGGTGTATCCGCTGATGTGATTTTTCATCCGCAGCGGGTTATTAATTAACGGTAAATTTTTCGACGATATTGTTCAGTCGTGTTGAAAGTTCAGCAAGGGCACGACTGGCCTGAGCCGCGTCACCGGCCTGTTCCCGGCTGGTTTCCGCCAGTTCATTTACTCTGACAACATTGCGGTTGATTTCATCCGCGGCATAGCTCTGCTGCTCAGCGGCGGTGGCGATCTGCGTATTCATGTCGCTGATGCTGTTAATGTTCTGGTAAATCTGTTGTAGAGCATTACTGGCTGCGCGCACTTTTTCAATGCCGGATTCAGCCCGCTCACGGGATTTAAGCACGGTATTCACCACATTACTGGTGCCTTTATTCAGTTCTGCAACCGTGTTACTGATGGATTCGGTGGATTCCTGCGTGCGTTGTGCCAGGGTCCGGACTTCATCGGCGACCACGGCAAAACCGCGCCCCTGTTCTCCGGCCCGGGCAGCCTCAATGGCTGCGTTCAATGCCAGCAGATTGGTTTGTTCCGCAATGCCGTTAATTTCCGCCAAAATTGCACCGATACTGCTGCTGTCTTTTTCCAGTTGGGTAATTGCTTCAGATGCGCCAAGAATATCGGCCATCAGATACTCGATTTCCTGTCTCGCTTCATCGGATATGGTTTTGCCCTGTGCCACTTCGTTATGAATTTCTCCCACTGAACTGGCGGCGTGACTGGCATTGCCGGCGATGTTCTGGATAGTGGAAGTCATCTCATTCATAGCGGTGACGGTCTGTGCCACTTCATCCTGTTGCAACTGCGCAGCGTTGCCGACTTCCCGGGTGATATGAGACATCTCTTCGGATGCTCCGGCGACTTCACTGGCTCCGGCTTTGACTTCGCGTACTGTGCTGCGCAGGGTGTCCAGCAGGGAATCAAATGAGGTGGAAAGAATACCGATTTCGTCACCGGATTTATGTTGTGTGCTGTGAGTCAGGTCGAGGTCGCGGGATATCTGCTGAATGCTGCGGGTAATTTCCTGCACTGGCCGGTAGATTGCCCGTGACACAATAACCGTCAGCAGGGAGACGATAAAAAAGGTTGCCAGAATCGCCGCGATAAGGCTCGCGTACACCGACTGACGTTTTTCTTCTATTGCCTGAGTGACCTGTTCGCTCAGTGTGGCAAAGGTGGTTTCGGTCTGATGGATCACACTGCGCATCTCTCCCAGAAGGCCACTGTTCTGATCCAGACCAATGAGCACTTCTTTATCGACCAGGGCGTGAAAATCCCGTTGGTAAACCGACAGCTGTTGTTGCACATCCGGGTTTCCGGCGAGCGGGCTGTCATCAATAGCATTGGCCAGTCCGGTAATTTCTTTATCAAATTTATCAACGTATTTGACGTCCGAACGGAGCATAAAATCCTTCTCGTGACGACGTAACATCAGCATGTGATACAGCACTTTGTAGTCATCTGCGGCTTTGGCGCTGCTTTCGATGTTATGTACTGCTTCACGCAACGCGCCGTACAGACCGGTTGTGGGTGTCAGCCCAATCAGTTGCTGTTCCTGCGAGACCTGATTAAAGATGCCGGAATATTCCTTAATCAGATCTTCCAGATGTCTGGCGTGCTCAATCGACAGGCCATCAACGGCCAGATGCTCTTCCAGCTTAATAATATTCTCTATTGTCTGATCAGCATTGTTGCCGAACTCTGCGGCGTACTTCATATCCTTGCGCGCCAGAAAGTCTTTTTCATTGCGGCGCAGCATCAGCATATCGGTGTGTACTTTCTGCTGCTGAAACAGGATGTTATTGAGGTCTTCCAGCTGCGAAAACTTAACGACAGACAATCCGGATGTGATCAGCAGACCAGCAATTACGAACAGCAGAATCAGGGTGTGTTTTACCCGGATGGAAAGGTTATTGAGTAGCATGGCGGGGTCCTGCAGTATGGCTTTACCTGAAGCTTAGCTGAAGACCGGGATTCTTCCCGTGTCGCCGGCAATCGCAATGGTGACACTCCGGTCATCCGCTGCCTGCAGGTGGCGTTTCCGGCTGGCTGAAAAAGACCTGCCGTCTTTGGTGTAAGGGGGAAGCAGGTTCTCACTGACAGGAAAGACAGATAGCCCGATTGAGTATGAACGCCACGTATAAATGCTACTTGGCTACGGCAACGGGCGGAGTATACTTGCGCTCATAATTACATATAAACCATAAGGGATTACCATGAATCAGGCTGTTGATCAGTTTAATGCGGCGAGCAAAATCATCCACTGGCTGGCGGCTTTGCTTATATTCGGTCTGCTGGCGATAGGCTTTATTATGGAAGACATGCCGCGCGGGCCAGAGAAGTTTGAGATGATCGGCCTGCACAAATCTTTCGGGGTGCTGGCCCTGTTATTACTGATTATCCGTATCCCGGTGCGGGTTATGAATCCGGTAGCGCCATTACCGGGTACACCGCGGGGCGATGTGATTAAAGCCAAAGCACTGCAGGGTATGCTCTATCTGATGATGCTGATTATGCCGGTCAGCGGCATGCTGATGAGCCAGAGTGCCGGTTATGACGTTGCGCTGTTTGGTCTGGGGTTGCCGACCCTGATCGGTGAAAGCGAAGCGGCCCATGAGTTTTTTGAAGCGGTACATGGTCTGGGGGCCTGGGCACTGATTCTGTTTCTGGTCGCACACATAGGCGCGGCTCTTCTGCATCATTTCAAAATGAAAGACGATACGCTGCGTCGTATGACCTTTAAAAAATGACTGCAGGCAGAAAGTGACAGCAGGCTCTGTAGCCTTTGACGGCTAATCAGAGCCACAAAAAAACCGGCGCGATGCCCACTGCTGTCCCACAGTTTGGGATTCATATCACGAGCCTCATCTGAGGCTCGTTTTCTTTTCTCTGTCGTGGAGGTGGATTCAGCACTTCCTGC
>MDTC01215364.1_pt1 | contig 40924 bp, 32 predicted proteins | sample 811181 | NCBI WGS metagenome assembly MDTC01 (sample SAMN05326644, study PRJNA326480) | marine metagenome | isolation source: seawater | place: Pacific Ocean: North | collected 2011
ACAATAAGGCTAGAACAAGAATGGAGAGGCTAAATCGCATAGAGGTAATCATAATCACGCGGGAGGAAGATTGGGATCATCACCAAGGACACCCCCAGAACGAGTTCCCTTGCTGTATTCAATTTTATAGGCAAAGAGAAGGCAAATCCTATGCTCGAAGATAAATAGAATGTATCAATGAACGAAATCCACGAATCGATTGAGGAAAAGCTCTCTCTTGTTTTGAAAAATCAAGAGAAGCATCGGAGACTCCTCGTTGCCATTTTTGTCTTTGCCGCGCTTACAGCATTGTTTTCCTTGCCGACCTTTGTCATGTACTGGCGCTATGGGTGAATGTGAGGCAAATATAAGGCAAATCACATCTAGCCTTATATCGACCTTCGCATAAGCCTCTGCCCTACTACCATTTAAGCTCTCACTCGCATCTAATTCCCAATTAGATGTGCGAGAAAGAGGGGATTTAGGGGGTATCTGAGGGCTCCCTCTCTTCGACCGTTACCGAGCACCCATCTTCTTCGTCCCAACCGAAGCGAAGAGCAGTTTCAAAGGGGGGGTAATCTGTAAGAGGCTCGAAGCGTGGGTAATCAGTTTCTCCACGAAATTCCCAGGAAGTGAAGGCAAAACCTTCTTTGACTTTCTCCATATTTTTTTCATAATTTCTTGTGATCCCAGGCTCCATTAAATAAGAGTCATTTTTTTTAGGGTCAAATTCTCTGGAACTGCCCGCATAGCAGCCAATGGAGGATTGGCTGCCAAATCTAGATCCTCCGAGCCACTCATCTAACTCCGAATCATTTGTTATAGCCTGGAAACCAGATCTTGTGCTACCTGTTCGCAGGCCTGGCCACCAAATATTTCGATTGCTTGAATTACAGACGGTGGTTCGATGAGTAGGTTGCCCGTCGACATAAAGAAAAACAGTTTCAGCTTCTAGATCCCCAATACTCCATTGAAGTCGATTCAGTTCGACAATCTTTACTTCTGCTGTTCCACTTGCCTCCGGCTCGTGAACTGGCGCTTGGCAGGTTGCCAGGAACAACGAGCCAATTGCCAGCAACAAAGTGAGAATACGTTTGGAATTTCCAGTCATGGGCGGTCGCCCTCAGAATTAGGTTATACCAGCAAGAACGAATTGGCTAGGTAGCGGTTCACGCGGGATGTGCGAGAAAGTCGCAGCTCGTGATTTCCTGAGCCACGCGTTAGGATTTTCCTGGGATGTTTTTATTAACGTAATGAATAAACGCTAGCAGGAGTGGTTCATATAGAACCCACAACAGCCACTTCAATGGCGAGGGAAGGTGAAGAATTAGTCCAACAAGGAAAACTATTCCAAACCATGCGAAGCCCGTGGCCACGACGATATTGCTACCGCCCAGCTTTAAGAGCGGCATTTGCATTCCTGGGTTAGTATTAAAGCATGCTTCTTTCTCCCCTCCTTCTCCTCAGCGCCCCTATTTTCGCTCAAAATTTGGAAGAGGCTACCCGTCTTGTGGTGGATTCCTCCGGCGATTCCATTGTGCGTAGCCTTCGCGATGCCTCCGGTTCGATAGTTGCACTTTCCGCGGGTGGTTCCATCAGGGGGGTTAACTCAACCCGATGGCAACAGAACGACTCCGGGCTTTCTTGGATTGTAAAAAATGTGGCTTCGGGCGATTCCGGTGCTTCCGTCATGGCGGGAAAGGGGCTGAACAATGAAGCCGTCACGCTCTGCGCTTCGGGGAGTGAGATTTCCCTATTTGAGAGTTCAACCTTGGGATCGGAATATCCCTACGTGGCCATTGCGGATCGTGCGCTGGTAGGAGCAGCCATGGTCGTGACCGACATGGATCCATCCTCTAGTGGTATTGACTATGAAGGAGTTTTGAATGTCTGGGATACCACTGGTAATGGAACCCCCAACTGGAGCTACACCTTCCCTCGCACACTTAATCACTATGGAGGCGGCGTAGAGATTTCAGATGATGGCTCCATCATCTTTGCCTGGAAAGGAAACCCCAACACAAACACCTGCCTGGTTCGCGTCTTCAACCGTGCGGGAAACTTAATTTCCTCCGGTGATTTGGCAGTCAGCGGAAACTACTATTCGCGGCAAACTTATCTTTCCGCTGACGGCACCCGTGCATACTTCGGCATGGGTTCATCAGCTGTAATTTGGGATGTCCTTGCCAGCCAGCAAATCCATCTTGAGAACATTGGCGCCTCGTTTGACGCCCACGCAATGTCCGCCGATGGAAAACGTTTCGCCTTTGGTTCTTTTGGCTGGCTCAAAGTTTTCAGCGAAACCACTCCAGGAAACTGGACCCTGTTGCTCACTCGTAGCTTCTCCGGTAGCCAATACCCTTCCCGGCTCGCGCTGGATGCTGAGGGAACTCAGTTGGCCTATTTGGTGCAGACTTATGCCCCCGCCTACGACACCCTGCGCGCCGGAATGTTGGACGTGGATAACAACGCAGTTCTTTTCGAGGAAACTCTGAGTGCGCCGGGGACCATATATCAACTCGCATCTGGGGACTGCGAAATTTCGGATGACGGTTCAATTGCCGCCTTCGGCACTTGGGGTGACTCCCTCAACATTACTCCAGAGGCCTTCACTCGCGACGCATCTGGTGCTGCGACCAGCGACCTGGACATATCCGGGTCGGTCTTCGACATTGATTTGGATTCCGACGGCGATGTCCTTGTTGGAGGCAACAAGTCCGTGCACGCCAATACATTCGGTAACGGAGGCTCTTTCTGGGTAGCTGATGCCGAATCACAGGATTTCCATCTGGAAGGTGTTCCTCGACTTGGGGATATCGTCAATCTCAACATCGCAGATGGTTGGGCATTGGCGGGGTTCGCAGCGACACGGGCATTGGGCTCCTCCCAGACTCCATGGGGAATCAGCGAACTGGACACATCTAACTTTCTTTGGCGAAGCAATGCCTACACCGTCCCCGCAGGAGGATTGACTCTTCCATTCACTCTGCCCCTCAACCCGTCTTTGGCGGGCATTTCCGTCCATCTCCAGAGTGCAGTCTTTCCTGCATCAGGTACGGGTAGCCTGACTAACAAAGTTTCCCTGCGACTAATCCCTTGAACCCAGCAAATCATGGTTCTGAATCACTTTGCGGAGTCGATATCACCAACCGATAACAAAGGTGCTCATCTTTTTCCTACCCAGGCGCTAATCTGGATTGGATGAAAATAGGGTTCGACGTCACACAAGCGGCTAAACAAGGTGGCCGCGGTATTGCCCACTACATTCGGGCTCTCCTCCCAGAGCTGATGAAGGCAATGCCTGAACTGGAGCCCGTCCTCTTTTTGCGAGATCAGCGCTGGTGGAAGCGCGAGCTACTGGAAGACCTAATCCCGGGGGCTGAAATACGCCCCCTGATTGGCCCTCTGGATTCCCCAGGCAGAGATCTCGACCTTTTCCATTCCATGGGCAATCATCTTCCATGGCGGTCACCGATTCCTCGTTCCTTCACCCTGCACGATCTTCGAATTTTGGACTCCGGAGGGAACCGGTGGTTTCCAAGCCGAAGAACCCACAGGAATGTCCACCGTGCATCTGGCATCGTGCTGGACTCGGAGTATGGGAAATCTCGCTTGCTCCATCATTTCCCTAGTTTTCCTCCGGAAAAAGCCGCGGCTGTTCCATTGGGAGTAGACTTGGATCGCTTTGCTCCAAGAGACTCTGAAGAAAGCAGTGCAGCCGCAGTTCGCTTCGGTTTGAGCCCACCTTTTCTGCTTCAGGTTGGGGCGTGGTTCCCTCACAAGAACCTCGAGTTGTCCATTCGAGCTTTTGCCAAATCCGATGCCCGGACTCGAGGGTTTCGGCTGGTTTTCGTGGGAGGCAATGCCCCCCCCTCCTACGAGAAGATGCTCCGGGAACTGGCTGCTACCGAGGGAGTCAGCGAGAGCATTGATTGGATTGAAAATGTCCCCGATAAACAACTTCCTGGACTCTTTTCTGCGGCCTCAGCTTTGCTTCAGCCATCGTTTTACGAGGGTTTTGGCCTTCCGATATTGGAAGCCATGGCAACAGGAACCCCTGGCGTGGTGGCAGAGGCTTCCTGTCTTCCTGAAATAGCGGGAGGAATCTGGCCCTCGGCGCCTCCCGATGACCCGGAGAGTTTTGCCGCCGCCATTGACACAATAGCCCTTGAGGGAATGGAGCGGGAGCAGGCGATTTCTTTTGGCCGAAAGAAGGCTCTGGAGTACAGCTGGAGGCGGACTGCTGAATCCACAGCCCTCTTCCTCCGGACTCTGACCGAATCCGCTGGGTCGCCTTCCTGCTGAAAGGGTTTCTGCAAAGGACTGGGATTAAAGGTTAGAATTAACTTAAAGCTAGTCCAAACTCCATTTGCATCCTGTCCTCAATGGGGTGCGCGAGAGAGGGGGCAAGAGTTCGTTTCGTGATGCCTGCCGAACAGCATCGCTGTGCGGAGGCCTCATTCGGGCACGGTCACCCTTTAGTCCTTTGAGTGGGCGCCATCACACCAAGGAGCGTTACAAGTTTTATCGCAGTCACACCAGGCGACAGTCTTCTCTTCTTCAATCTCTACTTTAAGCGGAGAAAATTCAGTACCACGGTGATTGCCATCACAGAACGGGAGCTTTTCCGAAAAACTACATGTGCACCAGGCATAACGACCCGGTTTGGCTTTTTGGACAAAGGGATGACTATTTCGCGGTTTTTTTTCAGGCCCCATGTTTCCGTTTTAGGAGAAGCCTGTCTGCATTTCCAATCCTTTTGTACGCCAAGATAAGATAGATATATGGATTGTCGCTTCTGCTTTCCCCTTCTCGCGGTTTTAGGTCTGCTTCTTCCTGCATGCGGTGGTGCGGACTCGGAGGCGAGCTCTTCGACAGCAAAGGCTGCCGGTATGCCACCGATTATCTTGGTGAGCCTGGACACTTGTCGGGCAGACCGTTTGGGATTTATGGGCGCGCGAAACCCCAATAGTCCAGCCCTCGATAAACTCGCCAGCGAGTCCGTCGTATTTACAAACTGTATTTCTCAGTCCAGCAATACGGGGCCCAGCCACCGAAGCCTTTTCACAGGTATGTACCCTACTCGGCATAAGCATGCGATGGGAAGTTATGTGCAGTCCCCATTCATGATGAGCAGCCTCCTCAAGGATGTGGGTTACAAAACGGTCGCTTTCACAGGTGGGGGATTTCTTGCTGGAAAACTTGGTTTTGCCGATGGCTTTGATATTTATGTGGACAAAGATGAAGGCTATGAAGAAAGCATGCAGTATCGGCGAGGCCTGACTTCTATCCTCCCCCAAGCCGCGGCTTGGTGGCGCAATGAGTCTTCTAAGTGGTCTGGCTCTGCCACTGGCGACCCATTCCTTCTCTTTTTACATACCTACGACATTCATTGCCCATACTGGCCGGGGGAGGGCTATCGGAATCGATACGGTGGTTGGTACAACGGGGCCGCCGATCTTCAAAACATGTGTGGCCAGGAGGATTTCCAAGCCTTTCTTTCCAGTGGCGCAGAAAAAGAGGACATCAACTACCTCAACGCAATGTATGACGCCGGCGTGGCGATGACCGATGAGCTAACCGGCCGTTTTTTGGCAATGCTCAAAAAAGATGGCGTGTTAGACAAGTCTATTTTGGTGATTACCTCTGACCACGGAGAGACCCTTGGCGAACACAGGTACATCGGCCACAACCAAATGTGGGAGGAGCAACTCCACGTCCCACTCATGATTCGATTCCCCGGTGGAAAGTGGGGAGGCACCCGCATTGGAGATCCTGTCATGCTGGTGGATGTTCTGCCCACTTTGTTGGATGCTCTAGAGCTTCCGGCGCCGGAGGGGGTGCAGGGGACAAGTCTCATGGATTTGGCTCGTGGAACTGCCAGCTTTGGAGACAAACGATTCCGTATGGCGATGCACCTGGACCAAATGAGTTTTCGTTTGGACAATCAATGGAAGGTTATTGTGAGGCAGATGGAGGACGGACAGGCAAAAGCAAAGCTTTACGACTTGTCGCGTGACCCTAGAGAGAGCCGGAATCTCCTCAACGACCCCCAGGAAGCCAAGATCTATCGTGAAGTTCTCGACGATTTACTCGCGGAATGGAAATCTTGGCGCGAGGACAATCGTCAGTTAGACGAAAAACTTGCCCCTTCTCAGATTGAGGGCGCCATTGATAAGCAACTCCAGGCGGAGCTCTCCGAGCTTGGCTACACAGGCTTCGAGGAAGAGTAAGAAGTTAGAGGGTCGGCAACGAATGAACTCCGAGCCTCCACAAGGTTCTCGTGATGTGGTTTTGGAAGTTCCCAATCTTTCTTGCCGACCCTGCAGGATTCACGGTCACAAAGTGTGCCCCGAACGCAACTTCCGATGTGGAAAGGAGCTTGCGCCGGAAGTCGTTTTGGCAGAGCTTCTGAGCCGGCATTTCTCCACAGAGCCCCTCTAGGAGAAAAAGGGGTAGCGGGCTTTACTACCACTACATCTTGTGGCCAGTCTCATTTACTCCACAATAGATGGAATTTCAAAGAAATCCCGAGAAGAGTTTGCAGGCGGCCCCCTTGACGGATAAGTTTAGTTCCCGCGCGTCCCCCTGCCCTTTTTTGGTGACCCCCCAAACGCTTCACCTTGGGCCAGAGAGACACGCCGAAAGTCTCACAATTAAAACTAGGAAAAAGGAAATAACAAGATGGAGCCACACGGCGAGGTCAGCAAAGCATTGGAAACCAGAGGCAAGAAAGTTGAGTCGGCAGATCGTATGCCGGTAGAAATCACCACCCCAACGGAACTTCCCGAACCGAAACTCACGGAAAACGCAGTCAAAGTTCTTCAAAACCGTTATTTGAAGAAGGACAAGATTACCGGAGAGGTTATTGAGGAGCCCAAGGACATGTTTTGGCGCGTGGCAACTTCGGTTGCTGCTCCGGAATTTGAGATTGCTCCTGAACAGGGCGAACGTTGGTCCCGTCGCTTCTACGAGTTGATGGCGAATGGGGTTTTCATGCCCAACAGCCCAACCCTTATGAACGCTGGACGGGAAATGGGCATGCTTTCGGCATGCTTTGTTTTGCCCGTGGAAGACAGCATTGATTCCATTTTTACAACCCTCAAGCACGTCGCCCTAATCCAAAAGTCTGGTGGCGGCACGGGCTTTAGCTTCTCTCGCCTCCGCCCAGATGGAGACATTGTGGCTAGTTCCGGCGGCCAAACAAGCGGCCCCCTCTCTTTCATTGACGCCTATTCCGCCGGCACGGATGCCATTCAACAGGGTGCCTTCCGCCGCGGAGCCAATATGGGAGTCCTTCGTTGCGATCACCCCGATGTGGTGGAGTTCATTCAGGCCAAGGATGACCTTAACCGTTGGACCAACTACAACGTCTCGATTGCCGTCACGAACGAGTGGATGCAAAGCGTTGTGGATAACCCCGAGGCCCCCATGGTTGTGGCGAACCCGCGCAAGGGCCAAAAGGCCTGGTTGCAAAAAACAACTGGGCGCCGCGCAGCGACCCCCGATTACGAAGCCTTTGCGGCTGGAGAGCCCAAAGCCGAGTCTGATTATTGGACTTACGGAGAGGTCATGGACCGTCTCATCCATTTCGCATGGAAGAATGGCGAGCCGGGGCTTTTGTTCCTGGACCGTGCAAACGAAGACAACATGGTTCCCAATCTGGGTGAGCTGGAGTCCACCAACCCCTGTGGCGAACAATGGTTGCTGCCTTATTCCTCATGCAACTTGGGCTCCATCAACCTAGGTCGTTTTTACAACAAGGATGGAGCGGAAAGCTCTGACTGGGAAGATAAGTTCGACTGGGATGCTTTTGACTCCGTGGTGAGCGATTCCATTCGTTTTCTGGACGACGTTGTCAGTATCAATAAATTCCCAATTGATGAAATCCGCGATCAGGCGAATCAAGAGCGCCGCATTGGCTTGGGAGTGATGGGTTTTGCCGACTTGCTCTACAAAATGGGAGTACGTTATGGCTCGGAGAAAAGTTTTGAGGTGGGCCGCAAGCTCTCCTCACGCCTTTTCGACCAGTCCGCATTCGCTTCCGAGCAGTTAGTGAGTCAAGAAGGTCGAGAGGTCTATCTGGCGTGGGAAGGGTCTACGCCCCAAACAGAAGGAAGGGCTCAGCGCCGAAACTCCCACCTCACCACGGTTGCGCCAACGGGCACCATTTCCATCATTGCAGGTTGTTCCGGCGGCATTGAGCCTCTTTTCTCTCTGGCTTTCCAACGCCAAGTAATGAAAGACGCCGATGGCACACCCGTCGTGATGAAAGAGGTCAACCCTGCCTTCCGCAAAGCGATGCAAAAAGAGGACTATGCGCCCGAAGAAATTGACGCTGCCATTGATGTTGCCCTTTCCGAAGGAACTGTCGCTCATGCGGGCCTCAGCGAGGACCTGACCAATACCTTTGTGACCGCTCACGATGTTCAGCCTGCGGAGCACATTCAAATGCAAGGTGCCTGGCAGTCCAGTATTGACAATGCGGTCTCCAAGACAATCAACCTGCCGAATGAAAGCAATGAGAATGATGTCCGAACTGCGTACCTCCTCGCTTGGCGCGAAGGGTGCAAAGGGGTCACGGTTTACCGCGATGGTTGTCGAGAAATGCAGCCCATGGCTCTGAAGGAAAAGGAGAAGGCCCAAGCTGCCGCACCCGCACAAAGCGCAGATTTAGTCCCAAGCTCTCTCCCAGAAATCATGCCCTGTGTTCGGGTTCGCCAAATGACACCTTTCGGAAACATGCATGTCAAGATTTCGGTAGATCCCCACGAGGACCGCGAAATGGAGGTTTTCGCCCAGCTCGGGAAAGGTGGCGATGTTGCGAACTCCGACCTCGAGGCTATTTGTCGCATGCTTTCCTTGTTCCTACGTTGCGGAGGGCGCATGAGTATGGCACTGTCCCAACTTGAAGGCATCGGTTCCTCGCTGACAGTTCCGAGCAAAGACGGTCGCATCATGTCGCTTGCTGATGGCCTTGCTAAAGCACTTCACAAATTCCTTTCTACCAAGGCAACGCACGGTTTGAAGTCTATCCTGCTCGGCGAGGTGGACCCAGCCAGCACTCCTCTGGTAAATGGCCAACCCGTTCCGGCCCCAAACGGAAATCGAATCGGAACGGGTACCGGCGGAGCCTTTAAGGTGAAATGCCCTGCTTGTGAAGGTGTCTTGGCCTTCGAGGAAGGTTGCTGTAAGTGTTATGGCTGTGGCTATAGCCAGTGCTGATAGAAATCAGCACTCCTGTTTAAGAGGAAAGAGCTTGTGCCACACGGTGCAGGCTCTCTTCGCTTTCAGTGCCATCCAAAGAAAAGCGGAGGACCGAATTGCGAAGACTTGAATCCAGGGAAATCGCTTCCAGAACCGGAGATTCTTCACTTCCATGAGCCGAGCAAGCCGAGCCGCTTCCACATAAGATTCCCAGAGCTTCCAACTGGTGTAGGAGTGGTTCAGCGGGTTGATTCGGAAAGGCAAGAGTCAGAATTGAGCCTTGGATTTCGGCCTCTTCGCTTGGCCCAAGCACAACCACATCAGGTCGCACCCCCTGGATGGAAGTAAGTAGCCTCTGCCGGCGGTCAAAATAAGCTCTGGGGTCCGCTTGGAGCAGTCGGTTGCGGTATTGGGCAGCAACAGCAAAGGCGGCTGCGCCGGCAACATTTTCAGTTCCAGAACGAAGGCCGCCTTCATGTCCGCCACCGAGGAAAAAGGGGAAGGGCCTAGGGGAGCCTTCTCGCAAGAACAGACCTGCGCAACCGCGAACCCCGCCAATTTTGTGGGCGGCGACCGCAATGGAGTCGGCATCGAGTTCGTCAAAGCTCTCTGGCCGCTTTCCAGCAGCCTGCACAGCGTCCACATGAAAGAGGGCACGCGGGCAAGCTTGGCGAACGAGCTGGACGAGTTGTGGGATGGGGTTGAGCCCTCCAAGTTCGTTATTAGCCCATTGGACGGCGACTACAACGACATCCTCATCCAGCAAGGGTTCCATCGCATCGGGCCGAATGATTCCGGACGAGTCCACTGGAATAGCCTCGACCTGGAAGCCCTCCTGGCGAAGAGCAAGGGCGGATTCCCGGACGGCTGGGTGCTCCGCTTCCCCAAAGAGCACTTTTGCCGGGCCATCAGTTTTTTGGCAGCGAGCAAGCCCTTGGACCCCAAGGTGATCGGCCTCCGTGCCAGTTCCGGTCAAAACGAGAGAGTATTGATTTGCACCAAAGGCTTGCAGGAGCGCATTTTTTGATTGCCGTAAAGCCCGCCCTGCCTGGGCGCCTGGCTCATGCAGGGAGCCTGGATTCGCAAAATCTTTCGTAGATGAATCTGCAAAAGCGGCAACGGCCTCCGGCAGGGGTGGGGCGGTTGCGGCATGGTCCAGGTAGAGAGGGGAACTCATTCCCTCATATTCTGCCCTCGTCCTCGTAGAATCGCGAAGACATGTTCACTTCCTTGCGCCTCCGTCCTCTTCTTTCCGTCCTCGCATTTCTCCTTTTTGCTTGTGGTGGTGAAGAGGCCCAAGTTTCCGATGGCGGAAATACGAGTCTCAAGGCTTCAACCCCCGAGGGTGGTCGCGGTCAGGGCCTGTTCAATAAAGAATGGCACACAGCGCGCCGGGAACTTCTGATGGAGAGAGTTGGGAAAGGAGTCATTGTTCTTCGGGGCGCACCCACCCTGAACGACTATCGAGAGTTTCGACAGGACAACAATTTTTGGTATTTGACCGGGATTACAACTCCCAATGCTGCCCTGATTATGGTGCCAGAAGCTAAGGAAACTTTCCTGCTTGTTCCACCAGTGGATCCTCGCATGGAAGTATGGAGTGGAGATTTGATTGATCCTTCTGAAGCCCAAGAAATTACTGGAATCAAGCGGTGTATGCCTATCGGGAAATTGTCACGGTCTGGAAATTGGGACGGTCTTGAAAAAGCGATTCGCAAAGCTCTCCAGCTCTCAAGCGAAAGGTTGATTTATATTCAAGAACAACCAGCCGAGAATTGGATGATGAGTCGGGACAACCTAATGTCCGCTGCTCGCTCTCAGGCGCGCGACCCATGGGATGGTCGTAATACTCGTGGTCGCCAGTTCAAAGAAAAATTGAAAGAGGTTATTGAAGATGTAAAAGTAAAAGATCTCACTGAGCTGCTTGACGCCATGCGGATTATTAAAACTCCTGAAGAGGCTGAGGCAATGCGACGCGCCTGTGCTATTAGCGGTATTGCTCATGTGAACGCCATGCAGGACACACAACTTGGTGCCTTTGAGTGGGAAATGGCTGCTCAGATGACGGGAGACTTCTTGGCTGAAGGCGCTATGGGCCCTGGTTATGCACCTATCGTGGGCACGGGGCCGAATTCCTGCATTCTTCATTACAATGCAAATAGCCGCAAACTGACTGATGGCGATATCGTCATGATTGATTATGGTGCTGAGTTCAATCATTTTGTCGCTGATGTGTCACGAACTTGGCCAGCGGGCCCAAAGTTTACCGAGCGTCAGGCCGAAATTTACCAGGCTGTTTATGATGCTCAAGAGGCTGCCTTTAAGCAGTGCAAGCCAGGCAGTAGTCTCCGCGAAGTCCATCGTGCTGCGTATGCGGTTCTCAAGGAACGGGGATTTGCGAAAGCCTTTCCTCACGGTACGAGCCACTGGTTGGGAATGGCAACCCACGATGTAGGTGCCCCCTTCGCCAAGTTTGAACCCGGTGCTGCTTTTACTGTTGAGCCAGGGGTTTATTTAAATGACGAAGAAATTGGCGTTCGCCTCGAAGACGTTGTTTTGATTACCGAAGACGGCTATGAACTTCTAACTGCTGGAATTCCAAGAAAACTAGACGAAGTTGAAGCCCTTCGAGCACGAGCCCTGGGTAAGTAAGACATGATGAAGTATTTGATCGCAGCCTTCGGAGGGTGCCTGGTTCCTGGACTCATCCATGCCGGCATGGGTTGGGGTTGGGATGCGATAGAACCCATGTTGCGTGACCGAATTTTTGCGGTCTTTATTGGGAATCTGTTCCTTAGTTCCCTTTTTGGGCTTTGGTGTATGTTGAGAAAACACTCTGTTTCAACATCCTTTTTTGCGGGAGCTGCAGTGGGCATTTCGGGCGCTTGCTTTACGCCATGGCTTGGCGTTCCCGTCCTTCTTTGCTTTCTTATGCTCGCAATTAAAGTTGGAAAAGAAACCATATTGTCAGATTGGCATTATTGGGTCTTAGGCACTTCTGCATTGGCAACCCCGATTCTTTCCGTTCTGTCTCCGGTCCCCTACACCCCTCTTCCTACCTTTCCCGGTCCGGCCCTCCCTTCTTATTCGGGCAACTTGCCATCTCCAGAGGGGCCAGACATTGTCCTTGTCGTGGCCGACACACTTAGAGCGGATGCGATATTGAGCCGAGAAGTCAATACGCCTAGCTTGGACCAATTGCGCACTAATGGAATGTGGGCAAATCATGCCGTTGCTCCATGTAATCAAACTATTCCAAGTCACTTATCTTTGCTTACAGGCCTGACGCCGGAAAAGATTGGGATGCGGAGCAATTTGTCTGGATGGCCATCCAAGGAATTGTTGGAAAAAGAATGGGGAATGGTTTCGTTGGCTAGTCGGTTTCAAAACGCTGGCTGGCGCACCGCGGCTGTCGTTGCCAACAGTCTTTTGTCAAAACCTGCGGAAGGGGGACTGCGGCCTGATGACGGCTTTGAAGTCTGGGACGGGATTAAGCGCGAGGATTCATGGATGCCCTTTTTGGGTTGGAAAGAAGCCCGCACTTGGTTTGGGTGGCTCACTCCGCCGGGAGTCGTGACCCAAACAGCCAATTTGTTATGTCACTTCTTTCTTCTCCCCTCTCAGCTTCGGTTTGGAAGGGCCCATCTCAATGATGGACCCGAAACTACGATGCGCTTACTTGCATTGCATCAGCAATTGGTTAAAGAAGATCGACCCTTTTTCCTGTTTGCCAATTTCATGGATGTTCACGCCCCTTACTTGCCGCCGGGAGAAATGAATCCTGTTCGGGAATTTGACCTGCGGGACTCTTTACGAAAGATTGGTGAGTCCGGCGAAGAGAATTTGGAAATATCTGCGGAACTCCAAAGACTTTATCTTCTTGAGTTAGAAGAGCTAGACCGTCATATCGGAAGAATTGTCAGCGAGCTAGAGTCTACAGGGCGTCCATTTATTTTGTTTCTCACTGGAGACCATGGTGAGCTTTTTGGACAGCATGGTTTTGTTGAACACTCGTCTTCTTTGTTGGAGGGAGAGCTCCAAGTCCCATTTATTTTCTATGGACAGAACATTCCGAAAGGTGAATCTTTGCATGGTGACATTAGTCTTATTGATGGCACGCGAACGCTCTGTGAGCTTGCGGGTTTGGACACATCTTCGCTAGACGGCCGAAATGTTCGGGACGCCCAAGTTGGCGTCCGCCCCCCTCTGCTTTCCTTTATGCAGGGAGCTTGTTCGATGAAGCAGGGAACATGGAAAGCAGTTTTTAAGTTGAACCAGGAAATCGTTCCTTCAGAAATTATTTCGGTTACTTTGTTCGATTTGAAGTCAGATCCAAGTGAGGCTCACAATGTGGCAAATGAAAACCCAGAAGTGGTGGAGTCGCTCACGGCGGCCCTCAAAGAGAGACTTAAGAAAGACATTTTTCCCGAGCTTGGAGTGCGCGAATTAACTTGGCGCGAACAACGAATGTTGGAGGGTATGGGCTATAAAGAAGAAGAAGAGGAATGAAAAAAGCAGCAGAAATCCAAACTGAAGGTCACGCTAAGAAAAATTGGAAGGATGCACTCCTTCTAGTCCTCCTTTGTTTTTTGGCATTCTCTTCGGCCCTTCCGAATGAATGGATTTGGGATGACAATGACTATGTAATTGAAAACCAAGTTCTTACCCAGGAAGGCGGGCTTCAGAAGATTTGGACGGATCGCCAGTCCATTCCACAATGGTACCCCTTGGTGCACACGACTTTCTGGTTGGAGCGCCGACTTTGGGGTTCCACGAAGGATGGGGGGCCAAACCCCTTTGGCTTCCATTTTGACAACGTCTTGCTACATGCTTTGACCGGAGTAGTTTTGTGGCGTTTGTTGCGTCGCCTTAGGCTTAAAGGCGCATGGTTTTTGGCCGCTCTTTTTATGTTGCATCCAGTTACGGTTGAATCCGTCGCATGGGTTACTGAGAGAAAGAATGTGCTTTCATTGTTGTTGGCCTTAGGATCCGCCAACGCCTATTGGAGTTGGGCGGACAAGCGAAAGGCCCCGTCCTTGCTTTTGTCTATCTTCCTCTTTGGCGGCGCACTTTTAAGCAAAACAGTTGTCGCATCTCTTCCGGCAGTCTTGATTCTTTTGCTCTGGTGGAAGAAGAAGCCGATGGATTTTCGAGTTTGGTCGCCTTTGCTGGGTATGCTCCTTGTGGGCGGCTGGCTTGGTTGGCAAACCGCCGTAGACGAAATGCAGCATGTGGGCGCAAAGGGCACGGCGTGGGATTATGATTTTGTCGAAAGAACTTTGATTGCTGGTCGCATCCTTTGGTCCTATGCCGCAACTTTGTGCTTCCCTTTCAAGCTGACCTTCATCTACCCCCGATGGGAAATCGATGCGAGTCTTTGGTGGCAATATCTTTGGCCAATAGGCGCTCTTTTGACCTTGGTTTACGCTGGCAAAGCAGTTCGAAAACAAGGCCGAGGCCCTCTGGCAGCTCTCCTTATTTTTGGCGGCGTTTTGTTTCCTGCTTTGGGATACCTGAACGTTTATCCTCATCAATACTCCTTTGTGGCCGATCATTTCCAGCACCACGCTGCCCCAGCACTGCTAATTCTGATTGGTTCTTTTCTCGCCGGGAAAAAGTGGTTCCGCCCTTCTTCCGAAGCCCCTCTTGATGGCCCCATTGCAGGCAAACACCCAAGCCGGACTCTTTTCTGTTGGGGAGCCCTTCTATTTTTCTTGGCTTACTCCTCCTTTTCGCAGGGGAGGGTCTATCAAAACGAAAAAGTGCTTTGGCTTGATGTCATTGAAAAGAATCCGTCAGCATCTATTGCCTATAACAACCTTGGACTTATCGCTCACAAGGAAGGCGATGTCCAAAAAGCAATGGGGCGTTTCCGTCAGGCAATTGAAACGAAGACCTCAAACTCGCAAGCCTTGAACAACTTGGGCCAACTTTTGCTTCAAGGCGCAGGAGAGAAAAAACCTTATGAGCGCGACGCGGCCATGGAGGAGGCGAGAGGATATTTAGAGCAAGCAATTCAAGCAACCCCAGTTTACGTTAAGCCTCACGTAAATCTGGGAGACTATTGGCGGATTCGCGGGGAGATTGAGAAGAGTGGCCCTCATGCAAGAAAGGCGCTGGAGTATTACCAAAAAGCCAACAAACTCAATGAGGCTGGCCCGATCCCTTTTGTGAGTCTCACGATTGGGCGTTTGCTGGCCGGCCTCGGTCAGGAAGAGCAGGCTGTGAGCGAATTCGAGCGCGCGCGTTCAGCGAGAGGGTCGAGAATTTCTGCAAGCTTAGCTCTTATTTGGCTTCACGCCACGCACAAAAACCCTGCGGTTCGAAATCCTTCTCGAGCGGTTCAACTTGCCAAGGGTTTGATTGAAGGCGGCGGTGGCGCCTCGTGGAAAGTTCTCAATGCCGCTGCCGCAGCTTACGCTTCGGCTGGGAATAAAGAAAAGGCTCGAGAGCTTGCAAAGCGCGCAATATTTATTGCTATGGAGCAAAAAGAAGACAAGGCTTCCGGTCAAATCCGAAAGCTATTGGATTCCTACCGCTAAATATTACAAGCGGTTTTGAAGCAATCCGTAACGGGAATTTTCTTCGGCGTTTCCAATCGCTCGACGCAAAGCTTGTTTCGAGGCAATTACGGTCACTAATTTTTTCCCCCGAGTGATTCCTGTGTAGAGCAAATTTCGGCGAAGCATAATCCAGTGAGAGTTTCCTAAGACAACGACCACAGCGAGGGCCTCGCTTCCTTGAGAGCGGTGGACGGTCACGCACCAAGAGCGAATGAGGTTGGGAAGGTCTTCGACTTCATACTCCAATAACTTTCCCTCCATTTCGACTACTACGCCACCGTCCCGCGTGCGAACTACTTTTCCGGTGTCCCCATTGAAAACTTCTCGGTCATAGTCGTTGCGAACAACCATGACCTTGTCGCCAACCCGAAGCCCATTGGCGGCAACAGAGTCTTCAGAATCTTGGGAGGGGTTAAGGCGCGCCCCTAACCGTTCATTCAAGGCGTCCACCCCAAGGGGACCTTTGTACATAGGGGAAAGCACCAAGATGTCTTGTCGCGGGTCAAGGCCATATTTTTCAGGAATCCGTTCGCAAACCACGCGCTCCACCATTGCAGCCGCTTCTTCAGGGTCTTCTCGGTAAGTTGTGAAGAAGTCTCCCCCAGTGCCCGTCATGGTTTCTGGTGTGTTGCCCTCCAAAATGTCATGGGCGGCAGTTGTGATTCCCGAGCCAGCCGCTTGACGATGGACAAGCTCCAGGCGTGTGGCAGGTATGGAATCGGAAGCCACCAAGTCTCGGAGAACAGAGCCAGGCCCAACGGAAGGGAGCTGGTCAGCGTCACCAACCAAAAGAAGTCGGCAGTGGGTGGGGAGGGCACGCGTCAAGGAGTGGGCTAAGTTGACGTCCATCATGGAGACTTCGTCCACTACCACGAAGGAAGCTTCAATCGGTTCATCCTCGTCATGACGGAAACCACCCTCATGGGGGTCAAAACCGAGGAGGCGGTGAAGGGTGGAAGCGTCCCGCCCAGTGGCTTCTTGGAGACGCTTCGCTGCACGTCCTGTTGGGCTTGCCAGGCGAACCTTGGAACACCCAGCGGACTCCAAGATTTCTAAGAGTAGGTGCAGGGTTGTGGTTTTGCCTGTGCCTGGGCCACCCGTGAGCACAGAGACGGGCTCCTCTAACGCCATTCGCACGGCTCTGAGTTGGCTTTCGTCGGGGGGGAAGGCCGCCCTTTGAAGGGCGGATTCGATTTGCTGTGGAGTTGCAAGAGGGCCGCGCCCACCACTTCGAATTCGTTGCAGGTTTTCCGCCAAACCGACCTCGTCTTGCCATAAGCCCGACAAGTACCACCAGGTTCCCGTCCCGGAATCGGGAGGAGGGACTGGGCCTTCTTCCAAAACCAACCGACCCTGAGTTTTCAATTCTGCAACCGCCCCGGCAACAGTCTCCGTGGCGAGGCCCAAGTCCTCCAATTGGTTCCAAATAGAATCTTGTGGTAAACAAACATGTCCTTCGCGTGCAGCTTCTCGAAGAAAATGAAGGATTACTCCTCGTGCTCGTTCCGGACAATCTTTTGGCAAGCCAATTTGTTCGGCCATCTTTTCTGCAGTATGAAACCCAACTCGTTCCAGAACTCCGATGAGCCCCCAAGGATCTTTCCTAATCCGCTCCACTGTGCCCGCCGCCCATTGGTCATAAGCCTTCTTGGCTTGGGCTCCACTCAAACCCAAACCTCTTAACTCCGCAAGAACCCGGTGTTGGTCCCGACCTTCTTGGAAGTTTTCCGCAAGGGCTTCCGCCCGTTTGGGGCCCACTCCTTTTACCTTACGAAGTTCTCTGGCTCCTTTTTCGAGAGCATCCAGAGTCTTGTCCCCAAAGTGGGCGACTAGCCGGCGAGCCATTTCAGGGCCGATGCCGAAAAAGGCACCAGACCCGAGATAACGCTCCAGACCTACTTCCGTGGTCGGAGTGGAGTGTTCCGACCATTCAGCTCGGAATTGTTTTCCAAATCGAGGGTGGTTTTGCCATTTCCCGTGAAGCCGCAAATGGGCTCCTTCGTGGACGGGTTGAAGATCCCCAGCTGCAGTTAGGAGCCCTTCTTCCGTGGAGAGAGCAATTACGGCAAATCCGGTGTCTTCTGCAGCAAAAATAATCGCATCCACCAGGCCTTCAAGGGCTTCATGGTTCTTTTTTGGTGCGGAATCAGAGTGAGAAGGCATAGGGAGGAGGGTGGACGGCTGTCCTGTCGGCGAGTACACTACTCGGCCCTAAAACGGTCCCAGCGCCGAATCTTTGGTCTTGCTGGGCCGACATCCTAAGAACCTTCTACAGAATGATTAAGGTCCAAGTCCGTCCGAACGAATCACTTGAAGCTGCCATCCGCCGCTTTAAGCGCCAATGCAACTATTCTGGCATTTTCAAAATTGCCAAGGCCAACTCTTTCTACGAGAAGCCAAAGACGACTCGCCGCTTAGCCAAGCTCGAGCGAATCCGCACCATTCGCCGCGCCGAACGGATGCGTCGCCGCGCCCGTTTCTAAGCTGGTCGCCTCTTGATTCGGAAATGATTTCCTAAATTTCCGAAATTAGCCTCGGTGCTTTGTGTGCCGAGGCCTTTTCTTTTTCCATGGCAAAACCCCGCCCCCCGAGAAAAAAACGTCGCGGCCAACGTGACCTTTCACTCCCCTTCGTCGAACAAGTTTTTGATGTGGGTGAGCCTGAACATGGGAGCCGTTTAGATTCTTTTTTGGCGACCAGGGTGAGTTGGCGCTCTCGTGAAGGTGTCCGAAAGTTCATAGAGCAAGGTTGGGTGGAAGTCCTTTCTGGAAAGGATCCACAGAAAGCAGAAATTGGTTCTATTCGTCGAGGGTTGAAATTGAGGATGGGTCAAGAAGTAGTGCTGCGCACACCCGCACCAAAACCTGATGCAAACATTCCTGCAACCAATCCGGGCGAAGATTTTTTAGAGTGTGTTTTTGAAGATGATTGGCTTGTTGCAGTCAATAAGCCCCCAAACATCAGCGTGCACCCATCCAAGGGGCACCTTACTGGATCTTTGATTCACTTGGTTCACGAGCGGCACCGCCGCCATTTCCCAAATGCAGAAGAAGTCCCCACTTTGTGTCACCGCTTGGATCGTGAAACCAGCGGGGTCATGTTGTGTGCAAAAGACCAACTCTCTCGAACGCGGATTGGGCGACAATTCGAGGCTCGAACAGTTCAAAAAACTTATCTTGCGCTTGTCGTTGGCGAGATTCCAGGAGACAACGGAGTCATGGATCAACCCTTAGGGAAGCTAAACGACAGTGCAGTTAGACTGAAGATGGGGGTTCGAATGGATGGTGAAGGCCAAGCCTCCCAAACAGAATGGTCTGTTATTCAACGATACCCTGCCTCGGAAGAGGTCGGACCTCGAACCCTTGTCGAGCTCCGTCCCAAAACGGGTCGTCAGCACCAGCTTCGTGTTCATTTGGCCGCGATGGGCTATCCCATCGTGGGAGACAAGCTTTACTTGGGCGGTGATGATGTTTTTATCCGTCATGTGAGCGAAGAGCTCACTCAAGAGGATTACGCTTTATTAGGCATGGGCCGCCAGGCGCTTCACGCTTGGAAACTTGACGTGGAGCACCCCATGACAGGGAAGCGTGTTGTTTTTGAAGCGCCCCTTTGGCCCGACATGCTCCATGGCAAGGCCTCCTTCAACGACAAAGAATCAAGCTAGAAGCTCTAGTGCATTTGAAGCGATAAGAACGCCGCGCTTTTTTCCGCCCACAGGTGCCTGAAGAAGGCCTTCATCAGAACCCGTTCGACTGCGAGCTTCTTCAAAGTCTAGAAAAGCCGTCACAACCCAACCCTTGAGCTCTTCGGCATAAACCCGAACAAGAGACCAAGCATCAAGGTCCGATTCTGAATCGCCAGCTGTCTCAAACTCCAGGGCCGTTGCGGGTTGAAATCCATGTTTTCTTAGCTCCACAAGAGCGGATTTGTGACTTGTGTTCGCTGGCCGACACCGCACTGTGACATCTCGCACATCAAAATCTTTTGCGGCGTTTCCAAAAGAATGAGTGGCATCCAACCCATATTGCTGAATGGAACCCGCCAAAGAAGTATGGCTGATATTTAGTAGCACGCCCCTGAGGCGTTGTTCGTCAAGGGGGAGGTCTGTAAGAAGCGTGGCAAGGAGGCGCACGGTTTCCGACAATAGCGGATGCGATGGCTCCACGCGACCTTGACACTCCTCCGCCCGAGCGGATTTTTTTAGACGGCCCTGCGGGCCGGCTTGCGGCAACCCTGGAAGTCCCACATGGGAATCCAAAGGGAGTATTGTTATTACTGCACCCGCACCCACAGCATGGCGGCACCCGGAAAAACAATGTCGTACGGTGGGGGGCCCTTGGAGCCCTCGAAGTCGGTTGGGCGGCTTTACGTTTAGATTTTCGGGGGGCTGGCGACTCGGAAGGCGAGTACGACAATGGAGTGGGAGAAGTGGAGGATGCAGATTGTGCTTATCGCTGGATATCTGAGAGGTTTCCGAATGTGCCTCGCGCTATTTGGGGCTTTAGTTTTGGTTCAGTTGTGGGATTAGAATTGGCGGACCGTGTCCATGAATCCTGCGAGCACTACATAGCTATTGCATGGCCCACAAATTTCTATTCTTGGCCCTCAATCAAAAACTGGCCACAAAGCATCCATGTGCTTGCTGGGGATCAGGACGAATTTGTGGATCTCTCAAAAATGAAACCTATCCAGGAGAATGGCGGAACCCTTGAAATAATCGAAGGCGCAGATCACTTCTTTCGTGGAGACATCGCCAAGGTGCGGGCCGCAACTGCCCGCCTACTAGGTCGGAAATAAAATGGCCCGAGAGCGCCAAAATGCCCCCTAGGCCAACCCCCTACTTGTCCACATTCTCCTAGCCGAGCTGGGCCAGGACCTTCGTCAGGTTTTTGTAGACACTCCCCCTTAATGCAAGCGCCGTGCCAGAGCTCTAAAGTTATTTGCGCGTCTTTTGGCGCTTAATATTGGAGATACTGTGCGATTCCGCCCATCTTTGGTCATTTTGTTGCAGTCCGGAGTAGAGCACCCGAGCATAATAAGGCCATGAGCGAAACATGCCCCCGAGAACCAGCTATTCGGACAATATTGATGCCCAAGGACACCAATGCCTCGGGCACGATTTTTGGTGGTGTTATTTTGTCCCACATTGACCTTGCTGCCGTTATGGAAGCTCATAAGGTGAATGCTGCGCGGCGTTATGTGACCGTTGCGATGGACAAGGTTGTTTTTTATGAACCCGTTTTTGTGGGCGATCAGGTTTCTTTTTACACCGAGCTCGTGAAGATTGGGAATACTTCTGTAACCGCAAAGGTAGAAGTGATGGTGCGCCGACGGTCTGACCCTACTCGTGAAGAAGTCAAAGTAACGGAAGCAGAAGTGGTCTACGTTGCAGTTGACGAAAACCGACGCCCAGTTCCCGTTCAGTAAATTTCGACTTCAAATCCGTTCGCAGAAACGCGGTCGGCAATCGAGGCTAGCTCCTCAACTGATAAGCGAGTGGCCTCAGCGGCGTCGGCGGGAGGGCGGTCCAAGGAGTAAAGCTCAACTCGAACAATGTGTTCTCGGAAATGATTTAGGTGTTCAATCCAAAGGGAAACTTCTTGATTGGTCGAGTTGTCCCCATGAGGGGAATGCATGAAAAGGGACTGCACCACAAATCGATTAATTTTTTCTAAACCACTTAATAGAGCTTTGAACCGCGAAGCAGGTACGCGGTTCATTGCAGCAAAGCACTCTGCGGTTCCCCACTCCAACTTCATGGCCGGCTCGTCATAGAACCCATTGATTGCCTCGACAACATCTTGGCGATTCAAGTGCATCGAATTGCAGAGCAAGCCGATAGAAGCACCCGGAAAATGGCGGTCGCGGCTTGCGCAAAGTGCTCGACTCATTTCCAGGAAATCAGGATGCAAACTTGGCTCACCATTTCCTGCCACTGTAATTCGGTCTGGAAGGTCATTCGCTGCGGCCAATCGGGAAAATTCTTGCTCAAAGGCGGCCTTCAGCTCATCCAACCCGGGAAGCTCTGCCCGCCCGGCAGCCTCCTGAGCCTTTGTGAAGCCATACTGACAATAAAGACAATCCAGAGAGCAAAGCTTTCGGTCCACGGGCAAAGGGTTGACGCCAAGACTCCGGCCGTATCGGCGAGAGTCCACAGGGCCGTAAAGCCAGCCGTCTTGAAGGGGGATAGGCATCGGTGGAATAGAATACCCGAAGCATGGCACGCAGAGCGACACGCACCGTTCGAGTAGGCGACTTGGAAATCGGTTCTGGACACCCGATTTGGGTTCAGTCCATGACTTCGTCAAGCACGGCCGATATTCCCGCCACCTGTTCTCAAATTGAATCTTTAGTTGAGGCAGGATGTGAATTAGTCCGGGTTACCGTGGATACAGATTCTGCTGCGGACGCCCTTCCTGAAATTAGGGCGAATTGTCCCGTCCCATTAATCGCAGACATCCACTTCACCCACCGCCTAGCCCTCCGGTCGATTGACGCCGGGGTGGACAAAGTTCGCCTAAACCCTGGGAACATCGGTTCCTTAGATAGGGTCCGTGAAGTGGTCCAAGCCGCAGCCTCCGCTAGGATTGCTCTTCGTATAGGGGTCAACTCTGGTTCAGTTGAAAAAGATCTTCTTGAAAAGCACGGCTACCCATCGGCCGATGCCATGGTGGAATCGGCTCTTCGGCACTGCGAGACCGTAGAAGAAATGGGTTTTTCAAACTTTGTTGTTTCTTTGAAGTCAACTGATACGAAAACTGTGTTGGAAGCTAACCGGTTGTTTGCGGCGAAGACAGACATTCCGCTTCACCTTGGAGTAACGGAAGCCGGCCGCCAAGGCTATGGTTCTTTGAAATCTGCAGTCGGCCTTGGAGCTCTTTTGCTTGATGGAATTGGTGACACCGTTCGGGTGTCACTCACTGGAGAGCCCGCTCAAGAAATCCCAGTTGCCTTTGACATTTTGAAAGCAACAGGTGCTCGAGTTACCAGTCCCGAACTCATCGCATGTCCGACCTGCGGACGCATTGATATTGACTTGGACGCGCTTTTGAGTGAGCTTGAAGAGAGGCTGGAGGGCGAGAAGGTGCCCATCAAAATCGCCGTGCTTGGCTGTGTCGTGAATGGACCTGGCGAGGCTCAGGAAGCGGATATTGGAATTGCCGGCGGCGGCGGGAAGGGCATCCTTTATCGCAATGGCGAACAAGTTCGCGTGGTTCCCGAAGACCAAATGGTGGACGCCCTGTTGGAAGAGATTGCTCTTTTTAAGGAAAGGCAGCCCCAAGATTAGTCTTCGTCGTCTTCTCCCGTGTAGCCCAGAGCCTTTAGTGCGGCTGCGTTATCAGCATCCGCCTCAACTCGCCCTGCCCGCTCTCGTAACAAATCATCAGCGCTTTCAACAGCTTGGATTAAAAGGGCTTGGAATTCGGAGTCGGTATCAGCCGAGAATAAATTATTTTTTTCCATTGGGTCTTGGTCGAGGTTGTACTTTCTCCAATGGGAGTTCCCTTTTGGGTCGGTAATGCGAATGAGTTTTTCGTGACCACGTCGTATGGCGTTGATGCTCCATGCGCCGTTCCTCTCGGAGTACACCAACCTTGGTTTAGCGGGTTCTCCATGAAAGAGCGTTTTGCTTAGATTTTGACCATGGATAGGGAAGTTAAGGGTCTCCACCCCTGCAAGCGTAGCGACCGTTGGAAGCACATCCACTAATCCAACGGGCTCCTTGATGACACCAGCTTGAATGCCTGAACCAGAAAAAACTAAGGGAACCCGAACCAACTCATCAAATAAGGATTGTCCATGGAGCCATTGATTGTGGTCATAAAATTCTTCTCCATGGTCAGACGTTACGACAACAATTGTGTCCTCCATCATTCCGCGAGCTTGAAGACGATCCAGTAAGACACCCAACTCGTGATCCACATAGGCAATTTCTGCGTCGTAAAGTCGGTTGAGCCCTCGAAGCACTTCAGGCGTTGCCTTTTTTGAATCCATGAACGGCCATGGTGGCGCATTCTTTTGAACAAACTCAATAGGAAGTACGACTGGTTCCTGGGCATCGGCGTTCAGGTAATCCACAGGTGGCGAATAAGGAGAATGCGGGTCCAGGTATTGCATATACAACATGAAGGGTTGCTCGTTTTGATAAGAGTTAATCCAGTCAAAGGCCAGCTTGTTGAGTCCGCCTGCTTGAGAATTTCGGAGGGAGTCATGCTCGTCCCCAGGTGAATTTCCTTCTTTTTTAATCTTCAAACTTGGCAGTACGAAATTTTTGATGCCGTACATCATCAAATGTTCCACTCTCCCAATAGATGTCCGACGAAGCATAGAGGCGTGAGAATTTCCAAATACATCAAAGCCTCTACCAAAGCCATAAACGGGCATTACTTGTGGGTTTGCGGAAAATGCGGCAGTGGAGTAGCCGCGAGATTTTAAGACTTGGGCCAAAGTGGGAAGCCCGGAAGGAAGGGCATCTTCATCTCCAATAATGTCATGGCTTTTTGGGTATAAGCTAGTCATGAGTGAGGCGACCGAGGGTCGAGTCCAGGGCGCATGAGAATAGGCAGCGTCAAAGCGAACTCCTTTGGCACTCAATTGGTCAATTACCGGGGAGGTGTTTCTTTTGTATCCATATGCCCCGAGCCGATCCGCTCTTAAAGTGTCAATGAGAACAATTAAGAAATTAGGTGGCCTTTTCCCCGACCAAGGTTGAATCTCTAAGTCCAGAGACGCTCCCGAGTCACTTGAGACTAAAGAAACTCCACCTCCGAGGACGGAAAGGGTTACGCAAACTAAGGCACCTCGTCTTGAAGCCAGTCGTGTGCGGCTGATAAGGTGACCCAATAAAACCCCAATGGCGAATGTGAGAGCGCAAGCAGTCCAGAAAGTTGCCAAGGAGACGTCTTGTCCAATAAAAAAACCTTCTCGAAGCCACATTACTAGGACCAATGTAAAACCAATGGCTATTATGCTCGAACAGACTTTCTTCGGACTTTGTTTGAAAATGAAGGCAAAACAGGCAGCACCCAAGAACCCCAAGAGCAATGAGTAATGGAGCTGAAGCTCAAGCAGGCTCGAGATGGGGGAGTCGGCCCCAATACCAGTTTGAGAAATAAGTAGAGTGCCCTCAATCGCGCCAATTGCCAGACCCAGGAATCCACCGATGACCCCTCCCCAAAGAATCCGGGTGAGTATTGGCGTGGTTGCTCCTTCTCTGACCATTATGGAAATCATAACTTCCACCCCGCTCAAAATCCCCTTCCTCAAGGGTAGGATATAAAAGCATGTTTGGTACCCGAGCTTTTCTTGTCAGCCTAATGGCTCTAGCCCTCCCGGTCTGCTCTCCCTCCCAGGAGGCGGAAGAATGGAAGGCTCCGGATGTTGTTGTGGTTTTAATCGACACCCTTCGCCCCGACCACTTGGGCTTTTATGGGCACGAAACCGAAACCGCTCCCTTTTTGGCGGAAATGGCCAAGCAATCAGCGGTTTTCCATCGAGCTTACTCCACAAGCTCTTGGACTGCTCCTGCAGTTGCTTCCCTCTTTACCGGCCTTTATCCCACCAAACATGGCATTGTTGAGGGCTTTATGGCCTTTAAGCGGAGGAATCAGCGGGGAATTGCTGCGGAAGTACTTCCATTGAATAAACTTCCAGAGGACGTCGGCGTGATGGCGGATTTCTTTAAGAAGGCTGGCTATCAAACTTTTGGCATCGCCACGAATTTGAATATTGGGTCCGAAATTGGGTTTAACCGAGCTTTTGACGAATGGAAACTTTTCCGAAAAGATGACGCAGCGAAAGTCGGTGAACAACTTGAAGAATGGAGGGAAAAACTGGACAAGGACAAACCGTCCTTTTTCTATCTTCATTTCATGGACCCCCACATGCCCTACAACAAGCGGGCACCGTGGTACGAAAAGCAGAGCGGGAAAATGGAGGACTCTGCCGCTCGGTATGACAGCGAGATCCGATTTTTGGACCAAGAGCTAAAAAAGATATTCACCCAATTTGGTTGGGACAAAGAGGGGCTTTTGGTTATGTCTAGCGACCATGGCGAAGAGTTTGGGGATCATGGTGGAACCGGGCATGAGTTCCAGCTTCACTCTGAGTTGAATCGAGTCCTTTTCACCTTTCGCCCTCCGGGTGGCATTGAAGGGCGAGACATACATACGAATGTAAGCATTGTGGACATTCTCCCAACGACTCTTGCGACTGCTGGGCTAGTGGTTCCACCTGGTCTTGATGGCCAAAGCCTGCTTCCTTTAATTCAGGGTCACAAAGATGCTCCTCAGGCGTTTGCAAACCGTACTCTATTCGCCCACCGTCTTCGCTTAGTCCCCAAACCGGCGCACTTGTGGGCGGCTATCCGCGGACCGTGGAAACTGCTTTTCACTGAAAGTGGCCCGAAGTTATTCAATCACATCGAAGATTTTGCCGAGACGTTGGATCTTTCTCAAAAAGAGCCAGAAATTTTTATACGTCTACTTGAGGATCTTAAAGCGTTTCAAGAACTTGGCTTTCGTTCCGTAGAAAAAGTAGAAATCAAACCTGATGCAAACTTGCTCAAGGAGCTGGAAGCCTTGGGGTATTTTGAAGACGAGGAGTAAAAGCCCTTAGCGGCTAATAACGATTTCCCGTTCGTTTGTGGACATGTTTCGCCAGCGAAGGGCAAGTTCTTCCATTGTGGGGTTAAGCGGATCCACAAAGGTCTCGGAGCGACCGGAAGCATCCAAGGCGCGAACAACTGCGACGCAACGACGATCAGTCCACTCAAATGTGTAAGACATTTCGTCGAGCCCAGTGGAAAATAGTTCCTGATAGTAAGGGTTTGTCCCCTCATTTTGGAGGTTGATTGGGTTGAGCCAATCAATGGTGTCGCTCGAAGCTCCAACATAAATGTGGTACTCAAGTTGTCCGGTTGTCGAGCCATTAAGCGGCAAGGACTCTGGGTCAGAAGCCTCAAACCAGTGCACGGTCATCTCGTTAAACGCTGGACCGGTTTCACCAAAGTACTTTCCTGCATTGGCAATGGCATCGAACTGGAAAATTGGAGGAACGTCATCGCCAACCTCTAGTGCACCCTCAGCAATCCAAGTAGACAATGGAGCTTTCATGTCGCTAATTCGAGCTGGAACAGACCAGTATCCAAAATGGGGAATAGGGTTGTTTACAAAATCCAAAACAAACTCATTCCAAGTCGCCTCGCCATCGTAGGGGATAACAAAGGAGGCGGAATTTAGAAAACTTGAGAAAGAGGAAAAGTCTGGCTCCACTGCGCTACTGTGGCAAGTGATGCAGCTATTGCCACTCGAGTCTTGGGTTAGCCAAAGGCTCTCCACATTCGGGCTGTAAACACTTGTTCCTGCAATGTACTTAGAAGGAAGGCGAGCAGAAGCGATTTTGGAGCTATCCGTAATGCCGCCTTCAGCATCTTCGGCGGTTACTCGGTAATAGATGGTAGAAAATTCCATGCCATCTAGGCCCGAGTCTACAAAAGATGTCACGCCAGGAAAGGTGCTTGCGATGAGTGAGGTGTTCGAACGAGCCTCTTCAGGAGTGGCGCCGCTGTAGATGTGGTACTTCACATTCGAAGAAGCGGCGGGAGTTGCGCCGACGGCCATAGGCCACGCAAGGCTTACCGAGGAGGTACTAATGGCGCTGGCAAGGGTGATGCCATCAAAGCCGGGGCCGATATGACCCCCAGAGCTGGCGCCAGATCCTGAGGAACCGGAAAGGGCATCCGAGCCAAAACAGGAAGGTAAAGCGACCAAAATGGCCAAAAGGAAGCGAAGGGCGGTGAAGATGCGCATTGGGAAATTGTCAGTGTCCATTCTAGGGGCTGACCAGCAGAAGGATACCCGATGATTTACTCTCTGGGCGGCCTGATTTAGGGTCAATCGGGGTCTTTTAGAAGAAAGCGGCTTGAACAGAGCAGTCAGGACCCGGTAACCTACTATAAAACAAAGCCTTACGAACACTTTGGCTACCCCTTTGCTACCCCATTGCCTCTTCGAAAGGCGGGGCTAAAATCTGTGCTAATTTCGTGCCTGAGCCCGCCCTCCCCGCCTCTCTCCTCCCCTTTTCTGCCCTCCTAGCTAGCGAGGCGGATGGTTGGCTGGAACTTGACAAACCCCTTTGGCTTTCTCGTGCGCCTGGCCGGCTGAAAGTGCTTGGCGGCCCAACTGAGGCCCCAGGCACCGTCACCTTGTCCATGCCGATTTCGCGGTCGGTTTATACCGCTATCCAAAACCGAGAAGATCGAAAAATTCGGATTCGGAGCTTGCTTCCGGATTCTTGGGGCGGTGATCGTGTTTGGGAAGGGGATATTGACACTCTTTACACTCGGAAAGGGCCGCCACGGAGTATGGCAGTTTTGCGCCAGATATTCTCTGAGCCGGAAGACCTTTGGATGATGCGAGTTTTAGCAGTCATGTTGGGCTTACGCCGAACTCGCCAACTCAATACTCCAAAGAAAGGTTTCGACATTTTGATTTGGAGTCGTGTACCCGAAGGAACCGGTTACGGGGAGCGGGCAGCGTTTGGAGTTTCTCTTGCGCTTGCTTTGAAAGGGTCCACGGGGCTTTCCAAGAAACGAGTGGATGGCATTTTGGTTGCCCGCGCAGTGGCTCAGGGCTTTGCCGAAGTTTTGGATGACCCTATTCCAATGACCGATGTATTGACCAGCGCATTGGGTCGCGTGGACTGTGCCCTTCAAATTGAACACGGCGCCGACCCCTCCATGCAGTGGATCCCCGTTCCTCAACAATGCTCCTTTGCCGCCGTCGATTTAGGATTCGAGGAAACGATTCCTGAAGAGGTTCGAATGCGTCACCAAATTGGTGCTTCCATGGCGATGTCTCATTTAAACGCTGAGATGCAAGCGCAAAAGTCGCAGGAGTATGGAGGTTGGGGACAAGTTGCGCCTACCGCTTTTGAGGGAGGGTTGCGAGCCCATGTTCCCGCCAGCGAAAAAGGCGAGACCTGGCTGAAGAAATTCAAGCGGAAGGCAGACACGAAAGAATTATCTCCCATGGTTGATTCGAGCTTTACTTATCGTCTGCGCGCAAACGCCGAGCATGAGTGCCGCGAATCAGGCCGGTCTCGCCGCCTTGTTGCGAATTTGAACGATTACTCTCGAACCATGCGAGAAACTTATCTCGCCGAAGCCGGTCGTTGTTTGGGCTCATCTCAACGTTCTTTCAAAGAGAAGTGCGGCCTGGACTTGTCTCCCGTCAGCGAATTTTTCAAGATTTTCAATGAGTCTGGCCGGAAAGGGGGAATGTTTGGTATGCGAATGGCTCTCGCCGGAGGCTGTTCGGTGTTTGCTGCTTTGGTTCACCAGTCTGCTCGCCAAGACTTGAGACAGATGGTGGACGACTTCACCGAAAAGCATCCAGATTGTGGAAAGGGAACCGTCATTATTGGTTCCGATGATGGTGGTGTTCTCCGTAGTTGGTGGGAGGGGGTTTTGGAGCCTGCTCAGTCTGTTGACGAGGAAGGCCCTACGGGAGAGGACCAAAGCGCTACGGGAAAGGAAGAGAAGAAGGGCACCAAGTCTGCCTCCAAGTAAGCATCTCCGCAGGATTAGCGCTGGAATTGCTGGCTGACACCACAGCCTCTTTGGCGACTCCATCCGTGCCCGGCTTGAAATTGAGCCTGATGCTCGGATTTTGAACCTTCTTCGGGGCTAAGGAGTGACAGTGTCCAGAATCCCTTGAACCCACTCGTGGTTCAAGATGTCGGGCTGTCCCATGAATACCATGCCTGTGGTAAAGGAGTCTCCTGGAATTAAGAAAGAGTATTCGAGGTCTCCATCGGAATATTCGGAGAACGCCGCCCGAATGGGTTTTCCACGGAGAACAAAGTCTTCTGACCGAATGAAGGCGCCATCATCTCCACGCTTTCGGGATTGTTCAAATCCCTTTAAGAATGAGTCCTCGTCAGCCTCTTCTCCTTCGGTGCGGAAAAGAAAAATAACAAGGGGGTTGCTTGGGAGTTCTGGGTTGACGCCCCAGGCAGCACGCGTTTCCTTCCAAGAAAAAGCTTGTTCAAAACTCATTCCATCAGGCAAGCGCAAAGGGATGATTTCCTCAGCGATCAAGGAAGCTTGCTCAGAGTTTGTTACGAGGTGGTCCCCCATGAAGGATTTAAACCACCAAATCAGGGCTACAGCAATGATTGCAAAAACTAAACAGCCCGAAGCAGACCAAAACAAGCAACCGCGTCGGGGCGGTGGATTTTGAGAGCCCGGAACGGGTGGAATGTTCTCACTCATGGGAGCATTCTAAATCGGCTTTCATGCACCTCGTTATGCTTATATGAAATGAGCAACCCCTCAAACCTTGATACCCAATCTCTTTCGGCTTGGGTGGACTCTATCTGGGAAGATGAAATTGTCCCCCAATTGACGGATTACATCCGAATTCCGGCACTGTCCCCCCTTTTTGATTCAGAGTGGGAAGAGTCGGGGCATCTTGAGGCGGCCGTCCAGCAAGTCGAGGCCTGGTCCCAGGCTCGACCAATTGCGGGGCTTGAAGTTGAAGTGGTCCGCCTTCCGGGAAGAACTCCCTTAATCATGATGGAGATTCCTGGAGAACCGGGAGATAGTGTCCTCATGTATGGCCACATTGACAAACAACCTGAAATGAAGGGCTGGCGCGAGGACTTAGGCCCATGGAAGCCCGTTCTTGAAGGGGACAAGCTTTATGGGCGCGGAGGAGCCGACGATGGTTATGCCCCTTTTGCTTCTTTGGCTGCAATTGAAGCGGTACAGAAACATGGCGGAAAACACCCACGTTGCGTGGTTCTTATTGAGGCCAGCGAGGAAAGTGGTTCCCCGGATTTGCCTGCCTACATCGAACATTTATCGGGCCGCATTGGTCAGGTTGGCTTAGTGGTCTGTTTAGATTCCGGGGCTGGAGATTACGACCGGCTTTGGAGCACAACCTCCTTACGCGGAATGGTTGCCGGAGATTTGAAAGTTAAGATCCTAAGAGAAGGTGTTCACAGCGGAGACGCAAGCGGAATTGTCCCTTCTAGCTTCCGCATCCTTCGTATGATTTTGGACCGAATTGAGGACCCTCAAACCGGTCGCCTTCTTCTGGATTGTTTTCATGTTGAGGTGCCCGAAGAGCGCACTCGCCAAGCTGAGAGCGTCGCACAGGTGATGGGGGAATCGACTTGGTCGCAATACCCCTTTGTTGAAAATGCGGAGCCCATGACCGTTGGTGGTCCCAACCAAGTTTTAGCTCGAACTTGGGCTCCAACCCTTTCCATCACGGGCGTAGATGGCCTCCCGCCATTGTCCACCGCGGGAAATGTTCTTCGTCCTTCAACTTCGGTTAAACTTTCTTTCCGCTTGCCTCCAACCGCAGACTGGAGTGAGTGCACTCAGAAGCTCCAAGAAGTCATTCGCGAAAGTGCTCCCTACTCTGCTGAGGTGAGCTTCACTCCAGAGAAAGGGGCCAACGGCTGGAATGCTTCACCGCTCGTGTCCTGGCTGGAAACGGCTTTGACCGAAAGTTCAATTCGCCATTTCGGGGCACCCCCAGCTTGGATGGGGGAAGGTGGAACAATTCCATTTATGGGGATGTTGGGGGACAAATTCCCAGATGCCCAGTTCTTGATCACAGGTGTTTTGGGGCCGCATTCCAATGCCCATGGGCCTAATGAGTTCATCCATTTGCCTACAGCCAAAAAACTAACGGCTTGTGTCGCAGAAGTTTTGGACGCTGCAACTCGGGCCTAGGGAAGCAAAGGGTTGGCGCATGGAGATGATGCAAGATTGCTTCGGCGGCACCCCCAAAGAGTGGTCTCTGGCTGAGCTTTGCTAAACTTCGCTTGTGGAAAGAATAGTCGAGGAAAGACGGGCCGTCCTAACAGGTTGGGCTTTAGGAGCCTTTGAAGCGGGTTGCGTGCTTACGGATACTGGGCACCTAGGTAGCCCTTCCCTTTTCTTTTTAGTTCCCCTTTCGGCCCTCTGTTTTTACGGTCTCCTCGCTTGGGTTATTGCGGCCATTCTGGGATCTCAGGGCAAAGTTTTGCCCTGGAAGTGGATTTACTTTTTGGGACTTGCCGGGCTCCTCTTTCTCCTTCGCCGCCGCGGCCTTCCCGAAGGTTCTCACTATTCTTTTGTTGCCATTGGAGGAGCCACCTCCCTAGCCTTGTGGTTTCTTTCAATTCGCCCCGAGCTTCCCAAGGCGCTAGTTTGGATTGGAAAACTTAATGCGCTCGCTCCTTTTTTGATGTGGTTTGGCTTGCACGTTGCCTTGGAAAAACCTCGAGTGAGCGAAGGGCCGACTCAAGAATCCCAGAGCAAAAAAAATGTTGTTCTTGTGACCTGGGATACTGTTCGGGCAGACACGCTTCCCCTTTATGGAGGGTCGGGGCTAAACACGCCCAACCTTGACCGTCTTGCCCGGGGAGGAAAGATGATTTCAGATTTTCAAGCAGTGGCCTCCATTACAGGACCTTCTCATATGAGTATGTTGACGGGCTTATACCCTCCCACTCATGGCCTTAGAAGTAATGGCCTGACTGCGCCCGAGACTGGCTTTCAAAACTTACCTCAGAGATTGCACAACGCAGGTTGGCATACCGGAGCCTTTGTTTCCGCCTTACCTGTCCACGCCAAGTTTGGTTTTGACCGTGGCTTTGAATACTTTGATCAGCGACCAGAATCTTCCGCAGGGCAACAGCTCGCTCAAGTTTTACGCTTCTCCTCATCCGTTGCACGATTGTTCCTGCCCGAGAGCTTAAGGGGTACCCTTTCTGTTCGCGGCACGACAACCGTTTCGCGTGCTACCGAATGGTACCTAAAGCAAGTAGGTCCCGCCTTTATGTGGGTCCATCTATTTGACGCCCATGGTCCCTATGACCCACCAAAAGAGTTTAGGGAACGAGCCCTTGCCCGCCGGGACGAAGGCCCTCACGCGATTGCTCCTCAAGACGAAGAATCTCTCGTCCTTCAACGAGGAGAAATTGAACAACTAGATGAGTTGTTGGGCGAATTGCTGGATTCCCTCTCCGAAAAAGATCCAGAGTTGAGAAATACTGCTGTTTTAGTTGTCGCCGACCACGGCGAATGCTTCGGTGAGGGAGGGATACATCTCGAACATGAAACTAGCTTGTTCTCAGCAACGCAACATGTCCCAGCAGTATTTCGTTTTCCAGGAATTCAGTACAATTCTACTTTTAGCATTGCAAGTCATGTTGACATTGCCCCGACTGTTTTGGAGTTCGCCGATTTGGATCTTTTCGATGACTGCCAAGGAAAAAGTCTTTTCTCCTCACCTGAGAGCCGAAGCCCAAGGGGACTTTACATGGAGGCATATCAAGAAAGACTCGGTGAGAAGCGGATGGAAGCCTGGATTGAAGGCGATTGGAAGTTTGTCAGAAGGCTGAATGGTGAGGAGATCTTGTATCAGCGGAGCCTCGGAGAGGGAAGGAATCGCGCATCTTCTCAACCCGAAAAGCTTAAGGAGATGCGCAGAAAGTTGGAAAGTTTTCTTCAGTCCATCACCATTCGAACAGGGGAAGCCAGCGCACTTTCAAGTTCTGAAGAAGCGGCGATGCAAAGCCTTGGCTATTTTGAGGAAGGTGGGTAGCCTCCCGCAATTCGGAGAGCGGGGCTAGAATGTGGCGATGAGAAAACAACAAGGTGTTGTTCTTGGTCTGTTGACCGGATGGGCACTTGGGGCCTTTGAAGCTGGCATTGTCTTTGCCCTCAAATATGAGGTGGTGGCCGACCCTAATTTTGTTTTATTGGGCTCTCTCGCCCCGATTACGGTTAATGGCCTTGCAGGTTTGCTCCTTGGCCTAATTTTTGGAAAGCTCAGTCTCAACTTTCCTTTTAGGTCCATTTTCTTTTTGGGCCTCATTGTTCTCTCTTTGCTTCGTTTGTTTGGAGGCCTCACTCCCTCTAATTGGAGCTGGGTGGGCAGTGCCGATGGAGTGAATTGGCTTTGGGCCCTTCCCGGCTTTCTGGTTTCCGCGCTTTGCTTCTTCAGAGCCAAGATGTTTTTGGATGGGCGCACAGGTGAGCTCCCTTTAGGTAAGAGCGTTGTTGCGACTTGTCTTACCTTTCCCATTTGTTGGGTGTTGATGTTCTTACAGGGAAGCGACTCTAATCTTTCGGCAAGCCCATTAAGTGAAATAGCAGCCCAGAATTCCCCCAACATTGTTTTGGTGACTTGGGATACCGTTCGCTCGGACACTCTTCCCCTATACGGGGGCGAAGGTTTGGACACGCCAGAGCTAAATCGTTTCGCATCCGAGGGATGGGTGCTTGACAACATGCAGGCCGTATCAAACATTACTGCGCCATCGCATGCCACGATGTTATCCGGACTTTATCCGCCAACACATGGCCTAAGGAGCAATGGGTTAACTGGACCGGTGCTGAGCCTCCCGCGTCTTCCCAGACTTCTTCAAGAGAACGGTTATGCAGTTGGGGGCTTTGTTTCCGGCTATTCTCTTCGTGGCTCTTTTGGCTTTAGTCGCGATTTCCATATTTATGATGACCGTCCAGTTGCCTCTGCCCTTACGGCTCTACTCGCAGGCGTAACGTTCTCCAGCAAACTCGCAGAGCGCGTGCTTCCAAGGAACTTTCTTCCTGACAGCTCCTATGTGCCTGGTGAAGTCACCCTACAGAGAGCCCAGCAGTGGTATCAGAGTACAGGGGATACCCCGGCTTTCCTTTGGGCCCACTTCTACGACGCCCACCATCCTTATAGTCCGCCCTTGCCTTATCGCATTCGGGTGCAGGAGAGGTCTTCTGAGGGTCATCGCGCCCCGGACCCTTCGGTTGAGGAAGAGTGGGTTCTTCAGCGGGGAGAAATCGAACGCCTGGACGATCTGCTTGGACAATTACGTGAAACACTTGAGGCCAAAGACCCAGGTCTGCAGAATACAATTGTGATGATTTTGTCGGATCATGGCGAATGTTTTGGAGAGGGTGGCTATTTGCTAAACCATCATTACTCATTGTTTAATGCCACGCAAAAAATCTTTTGTGTTCTGAGACCGGCCGGTGGAGCAGATCCCCTTCGCTTGAGTGGGCCGTCTTCCCAAGTCGATGTGATGCCCACTTTCCTTTCCTTGGCTGGTATTCGTTCACCGAAAGGCTTGCATGGGGAAGACCTTTCTGCCTGGGCAAAGGGCGGAGCAGCCTCTGACCGTGGAATTTACATGGAAGGCTTTCAGCGGAATTTGGGCGACAAGCGCTTGCAGGGCTGGTTGCATGGCGATTGGAAGTTTGTCCGGACGCTGGGCGGCATAGAGTCTCTTTACCGAGCGGATTCTTGGAGCGACGTGAATCTCGGTCCAGAAAATCAGGACATCATGAATCAGCTCGGGCGTGAGTTAGACCAATTTCTGGAGAAGATTCAAACCAACGAAGGGATTGACCAGCAGAATGCCAGTGACGAAGCGAACTTGGCTGACCTTGGATATTTTGATTCCGAAGAAGAGTAGTCTGCGCCTCGGGCCTCAGGAAGAGGGTTAGGAAGGGTTATTCTTAAAGTTTGGGTTTGCGAATAGGGCCATTAACCGCCGAGTCCAGAATCCTTTCCAGTACCCAGAAATTTGGCCCGCTTCCCACTCAAGAATGCTGGCACATAAGTTCACGCGAAGAGTCTTGTGGAATCGTCCACGATAGTTTTGGCGAAAGTAAGCACGAGGGATTGCGCGAAGGTCTCGAGCTACCCCCTCGCAAGCGCGATTGGTTCCAAAAGTGGCTCGATATCCTGCGGAGGAAAGGGCGAGCTCTACCGATTCGGAGCTACATCCGCCTCCGGGCCAAGCAAGGAATGGGATTGAATGATTGAGGATGTTCTCAAGAGTCTCTTTGGAGTCTTTTAGGTCTTTTAAAATACGTCCACGCCTATCTTCCGGTTTCTCTGGGTCTGCTATTACGTTGATGCGTGCCGAAAAATTTCTGAGCTTTTCTTCCCAGTCACTAGATTCAAAAAAATGACTTCCTCCATTTTCGCATACATAGTCTTGAAGAGAATGAATAAAGGCCTCGGGTGGAATGATGGCGTGAGCTGGGGAAGACCATTCCGATTGAAAAACAGGGGCGCCCCAAGGTACTAAATCAGTAGTTCCTCCGTGGTGTTCTTCCGAGAGTTGAGCGGGGGACGCGGCGTTACGCTCCATCCACCAACAGCGAGAATCTGGTCGGTGAAAGTTTAAGATTTCAAGGCTGACAGGAAGTCGACTGTGCCGAGATGTGTGGGACTGGATCTCAAAAATTCCATCATGTTCAAGTTTGCGTATTTCCGCGGGCGATAACCAGCCTCGCTCCGGTGGATGGTCTGTTGTTTCCAAGGTAGGCCGGACAACATCCTTGGGGTGAATAAAGTCGGTTGCCACGAAAATCGTACCCTTGAAGCCATATCTCTTCATGATAGGGGCGGCAATGGTGAAGTTATCTAAATACCCATCGTCAAAGCTCAGTAAAACCGGATTCTCGGGAAGTGGCGCGTCGTGTTCAAGGTGATCCACCAATTCCGTACAGGAAATCGAGTTCCAGTTTTGGCTTTTTAGTTTTTGAAGAAGAGCCTCAAAGACATCGCTTGGCAATGTGAGCTCACCATTGAGGCCGAGCTCCTCCGTGCGCCGTTTGCGCACGCTATGAAAGGTCATGACGGGGACCTTATTTAGGCAGACTCGTTCGTGCACGGAAGGTCGGTAATCTCAGATTTTTCTTCAAGAACTGGTGGGCGTGGTAGTTTTCTTAGTTTTCGAATAATAGGGAGAGCTCTATGCCGGAGAAAGGAAAGTCCACGACTCTTTAAGCCTGGTCCGTAGACGACCAAATTTCCATGGTCTCGAATGGGCCCATGATATCTTCCAATGACATTTGGGCTGGTAAGAGAGCCACGGGAAGCGTCAATCCGAGAAAAGCCTAATTCAAGCCCCTTGTCCACCATCAGATTCAGGATTAAGGAACCGCCTCGAATATTATTTGTTTCTGGTGTTTGAGCCATGTTGTAGGAAAGAAAACGGTCGCCATGGCGAAAGCCCCAATGGTAAATAATGAGGTTTCCATCAAGCCGAATCGTTGCCAAGGCGATTCCTTTTTCAGGGGCAAGTATTTTCCAGACATCCAACATGAATTTTCGGAATCCCTCATTTCTGAAGATTCCTACCCCCTGCTTCCCCTTCCAGCTTACCGACTCCACGGCTGAGCATTCTTGAATCAAGCTTTCAATATCCTGTGAGTTCACGGAAAAGAAATCAGTTTCCACTTTTCCTCGTTCCATGAGGCGCTCCATGGATTGCCTGAGTTGGCGCCGATACTTGCTTGAGGTTTTTCCGCCACCGTGGAGGTCGAGTAGGGGAGCCTTTGAGGCTAAAACGGTGTGAAGCTCAAAGCCTCTCTTTCTCGAGATAGATTTAAAGGCATTAAGAGTGTGGCTTCCGTTCGGAACTTCATGGAGGCCGAGGGCGGTCCAGCTCTTTAGATCCCTTTGCATCCATTGGAGAATCAACTCAAGGGACCGTTCGCAATCTTTGGCAGTCGCAGCGGGAAGTTCCATGCGGTCATAAAAAGGAACCCCGGCAAATTCCAGTTTTTGAACTTTCCAGCGGGCTCCAATTCGTCCTTTGCCAAGAATCAAGGGGAGTCCGCCAATCCATTCGCCGTTGCGCTCTACAACGACAAGCATGGTTTTACGGTTTTCTGCCCAGTGCTTTGCCCAACAGTTCAGCCAATCCGCTCGCAAAAAGAATGATGGGTTTCCTGCACGCTCCAGAAGGGAGTTCCACTTCTCGGCATGTTCAGCAAAGACATTTAGGCCTTCGTGAACAATGACACGCTCACTCATTCCTCGTCCTCTTCTCCACCGTAGCCGAGGTTCTCAAGTTCAGCCTTCCGTTGGCCATCAAGCTGAACGCGCTCTGCTTGAGCGGGCTGGAAGCTCGCCGATTCAACTCGCCGTTGCTCGAGGAGTTCTCTTAATTCAGCAACTCGTTCGGGCCTGGACTCTGCAAGGTTATTGGTTTCACCTGGGTCGATGGACAAATCGAAGAGCATCCAAACTTCTTCTCCGCGATATTCAACCTGCACTAGCTTTTCCTTGCCCAAGGTTAAGCTCGTCAGAACATCACTTTTCATGTTTTGGGTAAATGCGCGGCCAAGGCCATCATTTCCTGCCAAAACTGGAGAAAGGTCGGAGCCGTGTATGTTTTGTGGTAAGGGTGAAGAAGCCCAAGTTGCCAGAGTTGGGTAAAGGTCAATGAGCTCTACGGACTGAGCGCGCACGCCGGGTTCAATTCCTGGGCCAGTGATTATGAGTGGTACCCGGGCAACTTCGCTAAATGTGCTATGCCCATGATTATATTGTTGATGTTCCCAAAATTCCTCGCCGTGATCCGAGGTGATCACCACAAAGGTGTTTTCCATTACGCCACGTTTCCTGAGAGTTTCGAGAAGCCTTCCAATTTCTCGATCGCAATATTGAATTTCAGCATCATAGAGTCGAATAACTTGTGCCTTAATGTCCTCGGGAAGGGCATCCTGGCTAGCGAAGGGGTAAGGGGCTACTTTGCTGACACTTCCAATGGCGCCGGCGACTTGGTTTTGGAGCTCAACAGAGATAGGCTCAATATCAGTTCCTTCAAGGAAATCAGAAGGCGGCTGATAAGGGAAATGAGGGTCAATGTATTGGATATAAAGAAACCAAGGTTTGTTCGAGTTTTTGTCGTCAAACCAAGCGACAACTTCATTATTTAATGCAGCCGCATGGTTTTCGAAATCGTTCATAGTCTTGATTTTGACTCCGAAGCCCTTGGCTAGAATATCTTTGGCGCGCTCCCAAGTGGTGAAACGAAGCATTGCGTTAGCGCGAACACTGCCAAGGTCAGATGGCCAAAAACTGTCGAATCCTTGCCCAAATCCAAAAAAGCTTTCGACATTTCGATTTGCGGAGAATCCAGCCGTTTGGTATCCAGCAGAATGAATCGTCTCGGCTAAGGTGGTAAAGGATTCGGGAATTCGAGTGTCCAAAAAGTTGGTTTGATGACTTGCCGGGTAAAGGGATGTCATAAGAGAGGCAACTGATGGGCGAGTCCAAGTCGCTTGTGCCCAAGCAGAATCAAACCGAATACCTTGGCTCGCAAGTTTGTCCATTTCTGGAGAAGTTTGGATTGGGTACCCATAGCTGGACATGTGGTCGGCGCGAAGGGTGTCAACTAAAATGAACAAGATATTTGGGGCGCCATCTTTCGCCACAACCTCTTTGGCAACCTCTTGGGGGCGTGGTGTTATAGGTGCAGAAGTTAGGGCAGTGCAAAGGTGTCCCGCCAATGCAGTCAAGAAAAGTGGCAGTATTGGGTGCGGCGCCTGGGCCATCGAGAAGCCTGCCATGGAACAAGCCACGGTCCAAACGGCGGAAGCAATAAGAGGTTCCAGAGCAAAGAGGGGAATGCCTGCATAGAAATCTTGATGAATCCAACTAAGGCCAGTGGCGAGGAACATTAGACCTCCGACGGCACCAGCGAAATGTGCCGGATGAGTCAACTTTGAGAGTAATGCGAGTAGGGCCCCAAGGAAACCGCCAACCAAAGAGTAATGAAGGGCGACCCCAACAGATTCCGAGATGGGGGAGGCAAAGGCGAGATCCGTAATGGTTGCGACAAGTGCGGATTCAGCCGCACCTACGGACCAACCAGCGGCCGCCCCGTAAATACAACCGCGAAGGAGTTGCTTCATGTGGACAGATTCTAACCTTCCTCGACCTTAACCGGCTTAGGCTTTGTGTTGAAATAAAGTCGGCCTAAGCGAAAGTGACGCTGGCGGGCGATATCGGCGAAGTGATAGCGCTTATGGAGGCGACGAGTGGGCAGATTGTCTTCCTCCAGGAGGGTCATCACGGAATGGATGTTCATGCTGGGAAAAAGTTCTTCAAAGGAATGCTTGATTCCAAAGTTACTGACGCCACGATTTCGCCAGTCCTCTCGGCACCATCCTTCGAACCAGTAGGCTTGCCCTTCTCCAGGTCGGATCCAGGCCCTCATTTCCGGGTCTTGGTGTGGGCAAGTGCAAAACCAATTATGGGCAACGACTTCTTCGTCAAACAAAGCTAAGTCGCAAAAGTAGCCGGGAGTTTCCAAGCGTTTGCGGTACCAGCTTCGCTTGTCAGGAAAGTTGGCACACATGATGTCAAGATCATTGAGAGATGCAAGCCTGAAGTAGATTCCCTCGCACCGATGGCGGGGCACATCTTTCATGGGAATGGAGACATCTCTAACCGCAACAATCATGTTTTTGTAGCGAAAAAACTTCCATTTAAGGGCCACTAGAATTCCGCGAAAGCCCTCATTCTTTAGTTTCTGGAAGAAGCGAGCAAGGGGTTCTTTGCGATTCATCGGGTACCCTTTAATTTTGCATACTCCTGATCATTAACACAATTCCAAACTATAAATATCATGGCAAAACTGAGCAGAACTGTTGGGTCCGAAATGATTGTATGAATGTTGCCCATCGCTTTAAAAGCCCATCCAAAAAGGCCAATCATGGTTCCTAGCCCAACTAGGGCAATGAAATCGTCTTCGATTTTCCAGCTATTCCAACCCTTTTTAAAGATACTACACCAAAGGCCAGTGTAGGCGATTCCACCAGGAATACCTGTTTCCGCGGTCCAAAGAAGGAAGCCATTGTGTACGCGGAAGTAGAGGGCGGTCACGTAGCGGCCATCGATGTTGGCGTTTCTCATGATGTTAGGGGTGTAAGACCCTACACCAGTTCCAAATAAAGGCATGTGGTAAATAATGTTTATCGCAGTCTTTATTTGCGGGATCCGCGCATGCGCTGATGAATCACCACCTTCACCGAAGAGTCGGTAGCGAACTTGAGCGAACAAGGCAAGTATGAGAATTACAATAAATGAAGAGCTCAGTATCGGGAGGACGACCGTAATCATCAATGGCCGACCAAACCTTCTTAAGGTCATAAACCAGGTGATAAAGAAGGTCATTCCGCACACCAACCATCCTGCACGGGAGAATGTGAGGATTAGGGTGGAGATGGCAACGATCCATGTTGACCCATAGAAAACTCGCATTTTCCAACTTTCTCGCGGGTTTAAGGTCAGTGCAAGGATTAATGGATTTACGAGAACAAGCCATAATCCAAAAGCGTTAGGGTGCCCTAAAAGAGCTCCTGAGCGAAT